>Ga0302303_10000171_pt1 | contig 67296 bp, 52 predicted proteins | sample III_Palsa_E2_1_FD_194542 | JGI IMG/M metagenome (GOLD analysis project Ga0302303, IMG submission 194542) | Peat permafrost microbial communities from Stordalen Mire near Abisko, Sweden - III_Palsa_E2_1 | ecosystem: Environmental > Terrestrial > Soil > Palsa > Peat permafrost | place: Sweden...
CGTTTACCATCAACGTTAAAAACCAAAGCCCTAAAAATGTATATATCCAAAAGATTCTGTTAAATGGCAAGCCATTGGATGGATATTTCATCTCCCATGCTGATATTATGAATGGCGGCGAGATCACCTTTTTTATGGGCAGCAGACATAAATAATCTTTTTAACTTAACTATTAGCGCTGAATAATAAATATGAGAAAAATACTAACAATTGCTTTACTAATAATATCAACAATAACTGCTTTTGCACAGGTAAAACCAACCAAAGGGTACATTCAATATGTAAATCCTTTTATTGGTACCGGTGCTGTGGATACCAATAGCCTTTCAGGTAGTAATTTCCCGGGGCCAACTACACCATTTGCCTTTGTACAATTAAGTCCGGATACACGTGATGCGCCGGATGATCCGGCATCAGGCTACGATCATAACGATAAAACTATAGTTGGTTTTAGCCATACACATTTAAGTGGAACAGGCGTAGCCGATTTATTTGATGTTTTATTAATGCCAACTACAGGCGATGTAAAGCTTAATCCCGGAAACGCGAAAATTAAAGGCAGTGGCTATCGTTCAGCATTTTTACATGACCAAGAATCCGCATGGCCGGGCTATTACCAGGTAATGCTGCAGGATTACGACATTAATGTGGAACTTACTTCCACATCACACACCGGCATGCAACGTTACACTTTCCCTGAAAGTACACAATCACACATCGTTATAGATCTGGATCATTCGCTTGATAAAAAACGTAGTTATTGGGAATGTAGGATAATTGGTGCTGAAATAAAAGTAGTTAATAACCATACAATAGAAGGCTATCGCATTATAACAGGATGGGCAAGATTGCGTAAGGTATATTTTCATGCGGAGTTCTCTAAACCATTTGATAGCGTAATGATGGCTAATGGGAATCAAAAACCGCACGCAACAACTTTGTTGAACGGTACTGCTTTAAAAGCAGCTTTAAATTTCAGCACCATAGATAAAGAACAAGTACTGGTAAAAGTAGCCATATCATCGGTAAGCGTTGAAAATGCCCGTATGAATATGGTTGCCGAAATACCCGATTGGGATTTTAACAAGGTGAGCCAACAAAGTGCTGATGAATGGGAAAAGGAACTTAGTAAGATAAAGGTAGAAGGCACTTTGGAGCAGAAACAAATATTTTATACAGGGCTTTACCATGCTTTTACCCAACCCAATAATACGGCCGACGTAAATGGCGACTATCAGGCAACAGATATGACTATTCGTAATGCGCCGGATAAGGTTCAATATTCAACTTTTTCTTTGTGGGACACTTATCGTGCAGCACATCCATTATACACATTAATACAGCCGGAGAAGACAGCAGACTTTATCAATAGTATGCTTAGGCAATATGATACTTACGGCTATTTACCCATCTGGCAATTGTGGAATGACGAGAACTATTGTATGATCGGTAATCATGCAATACCTGTTATAGTAGATGCGATATTAAAAGGTATCCCCGGCATCGATGCAGAGAAAGCTTATGCCGCAGTAAAAGCATCCTCTACTACAGATCATCCCGGTTCACCATTTAGTGAATGGGAAAAATATGGTTACATACCTGAAAATATAGAATCTCAGTCGGTATCTATTACTGTAGAAATGGCCTATGATGATTGGTGCGTTGCGCAATTGGCTAAAAAATTAGGTAAAACAGCCGATTACGAACGTTTTATGAAACGGTCTACGTTTTATAAGAATCTATATAATCCAAAAACCGGATTCTTCCAGGCAAGAAATAAGGATGGCAACTGGCTTACACCGTTTGACCCATTAAATTATGGCGGTAACGGTGGCAGTCCTTATACCGAAGCAAACGCCTGGCAATACTCATGGTATGTACCGCAAAATGTGCCAGATCTGATCAACCTTATGGGTGGTAATAAATCATTCACTGCTAAGCTTGATACATTTTTCACACTAGCCAACAAACCCGGCGATGTAAACGGAAATGCTTCAGGCTTTATAGGTCAATATGCACATGGTAATGAGCCAAGTCATCACATTGCTTATTTGTACGATTATGCAAGCCAGCCCTGGAAAACGCAATTTTATGTTTCAAAGGTGCTGAATGAATTATATAACAATTCATTTTCCGGGTATGCAGGAAATGAAGACTGTGGGCAAATGTCGTCCTGGTATATTTTTAGTTCGATGGGCTTTTATCCTGTAAATCCGGCAAACGGCATTTACGCAATAGGCTCACCAATATTAAAAAGCGCTGAAATTAGTTTATCAAATGGCAAAGTATTCCACATGGGCATTAAAAATGCCGGTAAAGCAAATATTTACATTCAGTCAGTAAGACTTAATGGTAAACCCTATGATAAAGTTTATATTACTCAAGATGAATTAATGGCAGGAGGGAATCTGGAATTTATAATGGGCGCAAAGCCCAATAAAAATTGGGGGGCAAAACCGGGGAACCAGCCACCTTTATGGGGATATAAGGAATAAGAAATTTTTTATCTCAATGTAAAACTGGAGTAGGCACATATTGCTTCGAAAACCCCAAAGACTTTCACCGCAATAATTAAATGAGAAATTATAAAAAAATTAAAAAGTTTAAATTTATGTCATTTATAATCGGTTCGAAATTCGTACCATAAACGCCTTCAAATGCGCGCTATTTTCTGCAAATCTGCTATAAACTGGTTCGAAATTTGAACCACCACCGACCCGGAATGCCTTTCAGGAAACTGAAGGGTGTTTTTTGTTTATAAGGCAGTTAGATTTTTTTTAGTGTAGTCGCAGACTACAAACATAGTCGTCCGAAGTTTTCAAACTTCGGACAGCAGACAAAAAACGAACTGATCGAAGTCCACTGATCGTGTAACTATAATTTTCATGAATTTATTTTTTTATCGGACTAAACTTCTTTAACTTCCGATTTGGCTAAAAACTTTAACCAGGCTAATTCAGGGCCTCATTTAACTGATTAGGATTATGACTGAATTAGAACAATATGTTAATGGTTATTTCGGAGTGACCGGTGAGACTTTGTCGGTGATCGCTTCTCTTTTCAAACCAGAAGCGCTTAAGAAAGGAGCATATTATTCAGTAAGCGGGGGGCCTTGCAATAAACTGAGTTTCATTCAGTCTGGCTTTTTAAGGTTGTATGCTTTAGTTGATGATAAGGAGGTGACACAATGGATTGGTTCGAAAGGTTCATTTATGGGCGACATGGCCAGTCTCACTTTTAATATTCCTTCGCGTTGGAACATCAAAGCATTGTCTGACGTTCAGCTTTTTACCATTCAGAAGGTACAATACAACAGCATAATTGAATCCGTACCCAAGTGGCCTGAGATCGAAAAACATTTTATCGTTAACTGTTTCACAATTATGGAAAGCCGGATATTTGGGTTCTTGTCCATGAGCGCAGAAGAACGTTATACTGCATTTTACAACCAGAATAAAGAATTATTTAACCAGGTGCCCCTGCATTATATTGCATCTATGCTTGGGATGACGCCGGAGACTTTTAGCCGCATTCGAAAAAAGCTGCTGTAGTGAAAATGTTGATTTTTGTCAAGGTGAGTTTCATTTTTCTTTATTCATTTTTGTGATAACACAATTATTCACTAAAACCTCAACACTGTGTTTATTGGACATTTCGGACTATCCTTTGCTGCTAAAAAGCCGGCACCACGGGTTTCATTGGGAACTCTTTTTATTGCCACTCAATTCGTTGATATTCTTTGGCCTTTTTTGCTCGTATTCCATGTCGAGAAAGTTGCTGTTGTTCCTGGCTATACAAAGACGAACGCTTTGGAGTTTCTTTATTTTCCGTATACACATAGCTTGCTGATGGGTGTGGTATGGGGTTTGATTGTGGGTGTCATATACTGGTTATTTAAAAAAGACAAACAAGGTTCCATCATTGTCGGACTTTGCGTTTTAAGTCATTGGTTCCTCGATTTAATTGTACACACAGCAGATCTGCCCTTAACACCTTTCAGTGATAATAAAGTGGGATTTGGACTATGGAACAATGTAGCGGTCGCGCAAATCATAGAAATAGCACTATTTTTAACGGGTTTATATATTTATGCCACCTTGACAAAAGCCAAAAACAAGACCGGGAAATGGGCTTTGTGGGGATTAGTTTTTTTTCTTTTACTATTTAATTTTGCAAATACATTCGGCCCGCCTCCCCCTAATTCAATAATGACACTGTTTGTTTCCTCTGTCGTCCTGATGGCGATCATAATTGGGCTTGCTTATTGGGTGGATAAAAACCGAGAGGTTGCTTAAAACTGACGAATGTTCTTTCCTTGACTTTTATCAAGGGCAAAACCGTGCCTTGATTTGCATCTTTGCTCTTGACAAAAGTCAATTTAATGGAAGATCAAAACAAAAAACAAATGCCATTCACCAAACAAATGGCCTTAACCCTGCAGGCCGAGGAGTTTGCAATTACCGCTGTGGCCATTTATTTCCTAACTCAACACACCCTGGGTTTGTCATTCTGGCTTTGGATACCAATGTTCTTAATTCCTGACCTATCCATGTTTGGTTATATGCTGGGGACTCGTATTGGCGCTTACAGTTATAATTTATTTCACCATCGGGGCTTGGCTTTATTGGTAGTGGCGTCAGGCGTTTATTTTCACCAGGAAGTGATGATCGCTTCCGGAATTCTTTTATTCGCGCATTCTTCTTTCGACCGTATGTTTGGCTACGGATTAAAATACGAGGATAGTTTTAACCATACTAGTCATGGCTGGACGGGCAAAAATGCACCGCCTTTATAATTGAAAGAGGTTTGAACACAACATTCGACTTTTCGGATAATGGTGCTGTTGGGCAACAACCTGAATTGATTGCCGCGAAAAGTAAAATAGCTGAAAAAAAACTTCAAAACCTGCATTGAGCGGTTCGGTATTTACACTATCAAGGATTGTTTGAAAAACGGGTAATTCTCTGTAAATCAGTAACAAAGGTGTTCGTTATTTGTACCAGCAATGACCCCAAAGCCTCTCATGAAAATGAGAGGCTTTCTTGTTTATATTGATACTGTGATAATACCCGCCCAAGCTGAATACCAATTAACGCACAACACTGCATTAATACCGCTAACTAACCGTCGTAAATAGTCCCTTAAATCGTCTTTTTTTCTTGATTATAATATGATAACTTTACTGTATAACAGTCTGTTATCATAATCCTATAATCATGAATAATTCAATCAATTTGCCAAAGAAAAGTCGAAGGATTTTTTTTCTTCTCGTCGTTTTATTGATGACTTCCCAGTGCTTATTAGTACCCATAAAAGGTTTTGGCCAAAAAATAGCGGATTCGAAGCTTGAAAAAATACCAATAAGCCTGGAAAGGGATTATGCATTAAGCGCATTACCTCCCCATTTGCGTAAGGAGGCTACCGTTTATTTATTAGATCCTACAAAAGGCTATTATATGGATAAAAAGGGAACGAATGGATTTATCTGTTTTATTTCAAGGATGGAATGGGAGTGGGGAGAATTTAGAAACGACTATACAATGCCTATTAGCTTCGATGCCGTAGGAGCCAAAGCGATTTTTACTGTTTACCAGGATGTGGCGGCCATGCGTGCATCTGGAAAATTTACGGCCAGGCAGATCAAAGATATAGTGATAGGCAGGATCAGGAAAGGTATATACAAAGCCCCGGCAAGCCCCGGGATATCTTATATGCTGGAGCCGGTTATGCGTGGATACCCAGGAGACCCGACTAGCAATAAGATAATGACCATGAGCATGCCTCATTATATGTTTTATGCTCCTTATATGAATAATACCGATATTGGTGCTGATACAGACCATGGCCCATTTATAGGTAACCCCGATAATACTGTTTTGGGAGATAAGAAAGGACCTTATGGCTATATCATTATGCCTGCCGGTGAGGCAGAAGCAGTGCAAATAGTAAAATCCAATAGCGACTTATTGAAACGGCTTGTTGCCTACAAATCGTATTATAAAATAAAGGCCATGGGTATGTAGAACTCATAATCTTTATTTGTTGTAGATCGGTAACAAGTGGTTTAAGATTTCTGCCATCATTGACTCAAAGACCTCTCATGAAAACAGGCCATTTTTAAGCTTTATTTATGGTTGGTGGAAGCACCAACCATAAACTGAACAGCCAATTACTGAGTAAATTCAATCGGCAAGTCAATAAAAAACGTTGTGCCATTGCCTTGTTTGCTTTCAAACCAAATTTTTCCTCTATGTGCTTCTACGATCTGTTTCGAAATAGCTAAACCTAATCCGAAAGACTGTTCACCGGCTGTCCCCGATCTTTTGGCCTCGGTAAACATGTCAAATATTTTGTCTTTCATTTCAGGTGGTATTCCAATGCCATGGTCGTTTACAGCAATCCTTACGCTTTGTGCATCATGGTCCATTTTAACATCAATAACTGCACCAGACGGGCTGAATTTAATCGCATTGGTAATTAGATTGCTAATAACCCGCCATAGCTTTTCACGGCTTACAGACAAGGTGAATGGCTGGGCCTGCAGGTTAATTTGCTGGCCTTTGGCCTCTGCTTTATTCAGCAGCAAAGAGACACAATAATTCAGCATTTCACCGATATCGACCGGATCCTTTTTGAGTTCTTCTGTCTTGAATTGGACTTGTAGCAGGTCACTGACCAGTTCAAGGGAATTTCCGGCAGATGTTTTGATCAGTTCCAGCATCATCCTGTCGTTATCTGAACGATCAGGTTCATCCAATAGTAAACCGGCAATAGAATACATGCCACCTATCGGGTTACGCAGGTCATGCGCGGCGATCTTCATCATCCGTGTATTATCCGCCTGGCTTTGCTCCAGCGCATCAAGGGTTTTCGTCATTTGTACATTCAACCGCTTGGTCCGCTTCAGGTTTTGCCGGATGATTAGCATAACAGCTATGGCCAGCAAGCAGACGATGACCGCCAGGATCAATAAGGCGGTTTGATAGCGTGACCGGGTCTCCAATGATTTGACTTGCTGATCCTTCAGCGCGTAGTCAAGATAATCAACCCCCGAGGCATTGTTGAGTTTTTCCTGTTCGTCATGTAAAGCCACCAATTGGCTGCTGTAAGCTGCTGCCCTCAGGCTGTCGTGGCGCGCGATATAAAAGTCAAATAACTTCCTGGCCATGAGTTGGCTGTAGAACATGTAACCGTTTTTAGCGGAAATCGCCAATCCCTGCTTATAATAGACTGCAGCTCGCATTGGGTCGGCCAAAGCGAGCTGATCACCCATATCAGCCAGCATATCCATGCTGACATAGTACAATTTTTTGCTGATAGAGGTGGCAATAGTCTGATCGAGAAAGGTTAATCCCTGTTCACGCTTGCCGTGAGCGATCAAATCATCAGCGGTCAGTTGCCCGATGGCTACTAATGTTCGATCATCTTTATAGCTGGCTGCAATGCGCCTGGCTTTGCCGATATAATAACTTATCGAATCGCGGCTGAACCGGGCGGGGTATTCCAGTAGATAGTTATAGATGGCTAGTGACATGATTGAATCCCTGCTTAATTTTTTCCCCATAGTCAAAGCCGCGTCAAATCGCTGGATAGCCCGCCGATCTTTGCCAATCTCGTTATAAACCATCGCGATGTTCATGAGTGTTTGTACGCGATTAACTGAGTCATTTAATTGAGTGTAAGCCGAGTAGGCTTCATCATAATAACGCAAAGCCAGTTGCAAATTTCCTTTGATGTCAAAAAAAACGCCCAGGTTGTTCAGAGCATCAGCCTTACCCTTGTCATAATGCTGCCGTTCCGCTATTTCCCGGGCTTGTTTAGTATAATAAAAAGTACTGTCTATGTTTTTTTCATAAAGTAACATCGCCAGTCGGTTCAGGGCGTCTACGTAACGCGCACTGTCTTTAGTATGTGTAAGGGATTTTCTGATATTAGTCAGTTCACGCGATTGCGCATTGCAACATACGTTAAAGAAAAATACCGTAAAGAGAAATAGTAAAGTTTTCCTCATAAACATTAAGTTACGAGCAGGTTATTATATTCTAAAGTTATCAATAATATTTTTTGAAATCAGCTGTCAAAAAAGTTAAAAAAATTAATTAAGCTCATTTACAGAAACGAATTCTTGTATAAAGCACTACTAAATTTCATGTTGCGCTATCATAAGTGAGAAAAGTACACCGTTAGAGAACAAAATGATCAAGGAAAGCATTTTAATTTACCCTTTAAATCGTGTCGACTCATTAAATTTCAGGTGCTACAATAATCTCATTTATCATCTGCTGTAATAATGGCACCGTTGCTAACTCAAACCAAGGATTCCTCTTTTGCCATATTTTGTTACGTGGAGATGGATGTACAAGCGGTAAGTAGGTTGGTAAATAATCATTGAAACTTTTTACAGTCTCTGTTAGTGTAGTTTTTTTTAAATTTTTCAGATAATAGTTTTGCGCATACTGCCCAATGAGTATGATTAATTTAACCTCGGGTATATTGCTTAACAACTGCCGGTGCCACAGCGGTGCACATTCCGGGCGTGGCGGCAAATCACCGGATGTGCCTTTACCGGGGTAACAGAAACCCATAGGTATCAAGGCAAATAATTGCTCGTTGTAAAACTGTTCCTTATTAACACCAAGCCACCTTCTCAACTCGTTTCCACTCTGATCATCCCACGGGATCCCGCTATTCTGAACTTTTTGTCCCGGTGCTTGACCTATTATAACAATTTTAGACGTGAGACTGGCCCGTACTACAGGCTTTGGCGGATTAGGCAAATAGTTAGCACAAACCACACATGATCTTATCTCATTCAAAAGTTTGTCCACTATCAAAAAATTAACCAGGAAATTATTATTAACCAGAATGTCTATTTATAATAAAAATATGAATTATTACCCTCAAACATTGTGTGAACCTGAAAATGATTTAAAATAATTTTTTTTTTAATATTAAAAATACTACTTTTGAATTCATCTGATGTTATAATCATTATGAATAATTTAATAGTAAAACAATCACTTGCGGAGGTAATCGCGGATAAGCTGAAGGAACAAATATCCTCCGGCTATTACCAGCTTGGTGAAAAAATGCCCACTGAGCCGGAGTTAATGAAAAACTTTGGGGTAGGGCGTTCTACTATCAGAGAAGCTACTAAACGACTGGTGCAGTCGGGCTTGTTACGTATTCAGCAGGGCGCAGGGACATTTGTTGAGCAAACGGAGAGTATTGGTGAGTCGTTGGATCGCCGGATTAATCGCGCCAACTTTCAGGAGTTGGATGAAGTTCGACAGCTGTTGGAAATGAAAATAGCGGAGAAAGCTGCTATTAATCGTTCGGAAATGGATATTGTTGTTCTCAAAAAGCATCTTGCTGCCCGGAAGCAAGCAGGTATTGACAATTTAATAGAAGCTTGTATCGAGGCCGATATACAATTCCATATCGCGATAGCGGAAGCTGCTAAAAGTGAGATATTGTTCGATTTGTATAAAGCAACGGCAATCCACTTGCGAAAATGGTTCCTCAGTATTTACCCTGACACGCAAATTTTTATAGAAACCCAGGATTCACACGAGCGATTACTGGCTGATATTGTCGCTTGTGATTCCAGGCAGGCTTGGAATACTGCCGCCAAAATTATCGGCCGTGTTTATCAATAATTTTTTTATTAACAAATTCATCTGATGTTATGATGTTTATTATTTATTTTACCTATTATGGAAACTAAATCTGCTACTTTTACCACTGAATCCAAACAGCTTGCGCAGCGCACTGTATTTTCAATTCTTTTCACTATCAGCTTTGCGCATTTGATTAATGATATGCTGCAATCGGTGATTCCATCTATCTACCCTTTGATTAAGGACCGCTACCATTTAAGTTTTACTCAAATTGGCTTTATCACGTTTACTTATCAAATCACTGCTTCTATTTTACAACCGTTTGTCGGATTTTATACCGACCGTAAACCCCGCCCTTATTCATTGACTATCGGAATGGGATTTACACTAATTGGGCTGCTTGCGGCTTCACAGGCATCAAGTTTTTTTTACATATTGTTATCCGTGGCTTTGATTGGGATAGGTTCATCTATATTTCACCCGGAATCTTCCAGGGTCGCGCATCTGGCATCCGGTGGTAAAAGAGGGCTAGCACAATCTATTTTTCAATTAGGCGGAAATGCGGGAAGCGCGATTGGCCCTTTACTCGCTGCGCTAATCGTTATTCCTTACGGACAATCTAATATCATTTGGTTTTGTTTGATCGCATTCATCGGAATAGCTGTATTGTTCCGGATAGCTCAATGGTACCAGGGGCATTTAAACAGCGCGGCAATGAATAAAAAAGCAGCAAAGGAGGAGTTTTATCATAATCTCTCCCGCAAAAAAGTGATTCTTTCACTAAGTATTCTCATGATACTTATTTTCTCCAAATACTTTTATCTGGCTAGTATTACAAGTTATTATACTTTCTTTCTTATCGGTAAATTCCATGTTTCCATTGAACAATCGCAGGTTTACTTATTCGCATTTTTAGGCGCAGTGGCCCTGGGCACGCTTATCGGTGGCCCATTAGGAGATCGTTTTGGCCGTAAGTATGTTATATGGATATCTATATTAGGGGTGGCGCCATTCACTTTGTTATTGCCTTATGCCTCTTTATTCTGGACTGGTGTTTTGTCCGTTACAATTGGCTTGATTATTTCATCGGCATTCTCTGCAATACTGGTTTATGCCACGGAATTAGTACCCGGGAAGCTCGGGCTGATATCCGGTTTGTTTTTTGGACTTGCCTTTGGTATGGGCGGGCTGGGATCTGCTGTTTTGGGTAAACTGGCTGATATGACCAGTATTACGCTGGTTTTTAAAATATGCGCTTTCCTACCGTTAATTGGTATACTAACTGCATTCCTTCCTGATCTTGATGGAAAAAAATTGAACCACTGATATAAAATGAATTAGATACTTTTAATGGGACAAAATCTTCAGAAGGTTTTGTCCCATTTTAATATAATTGGTGGCCCGTGCGGTACCTTCCATAGGATAGGGGAAGGCCTTAAAATTGATTTCTCTGTTACATTCATCCTGTATATGCAACAAATAAAATAAACCATTACCTTAGGAATAATTTATACGCTTTTTAACCTTATTACAATTATGGACAGAACACTGAAAGTCTATACAAAAACCGACCATCTATTTGTTGAAATTATTTTTAATTACGATCGCGAAAGGCAAGCAGGTGCACATTATATTCTATACCGGCGATTGTATAGCGATGATGAAGAAGATGAAGGTAAAGCTGTTTTCGCACTTTATGATTCAGATTTATATTTAACATTCAAACAGTTTGACTCGATAGAACAGATCAAGGCGCATGATATTGAATTGGTGAAAAAAGAATTTGGCCGTGATATGCCTGATCCTGCCAATACATACAAATATGTATATGATTCAACCCCGGTTTATTTACGTTATATCGCCGGGACTGACCGGCGTTTTGTGGGGATTGTTAATATAATATTCAGCTTTATTGACAATACTAAAGAGGTAAAATTCCTTTCAGGTACAAACCCGAGGTTTGACCAAGAGTTATCTTCCAACAGCCTGGAGACTAATATAAGCTGCATATTGCGAATTCCTGTATACACCGATAGAGATATTACCCAGATATATAGCAGCGATTTAAAAAGGTTACCACCCTGGTATTAGGGTTTGGTAAATATTATCAATAATCAAAAATTATAGGAGCTATCTTTAAAAAGATATACGGATCTGAGTATGTTAATTGATCTAAATAATATTTATTTCTTGTTTTTTATCCGTTGAAATACTTCCTCAATTTTTGAGCAACGTTCACTAACTTTTTTGGCCGATACATCAAGTGTATAGCCTTCGTCCAAAAGTTCCTGTATTAAAACAATTTTCTTAATATTTAAATAATCATATTGCCGATAGGTAGATGTTTTATCTACGGGCTCAATTATTCCTTTTTCATCCCAATAGCGAATCTTTCTTTGCGGTACACCGGTAATATTAGCCACTTCGCCAATAGCAACAATTACAGATACCAAAAAGTCAACATCCATTAAGATGTTGACATCTGCTGTGCTAATCTTTTTCTCTTCCATTTTTCTATAAAAATTGTAATTATATGACAATCAACGTAACGTGGCTACAATTTATTATATAACTTTGTCACGAAGTTACAATTGTTATCACTTAATAACAAATAGTCTGGCAAACTTATATGGAAACAGGTTTTAGAAAATGGATCATCGTAGTTACAATTATCACCTCAACCATAATTGAGTTGATTGATACAACTATTGTGAATGTTTCCATAAACACCATGAGTGGTAATTTAGGAGCCTCGCTAGAGGATACTGCATGGGTGATTACTTCGTATGCCATAGCCAATGTGATCATCATACCCATGACCAGTTTTTTGGCTGAGAAGATCGGTAGAAAGCAATATTACATTGGCTCCATACTTTTATTCACCTTAGCATCAGCCATGTGCGGGTTCTCGCATAATTTATGGGAGTTGGTAGCATTCCGGTTTTTCCAGGGAATTGGCGGCGGTGCGCTGTTATCTACTTCACAATCTATTTTATTTGAAACGTTCCCGGTTAAAGAGCGTGGTACCGCCAGCGGGATTTTTAGTCTTGGAATTATTATCGGCCCATCTATCGGTCCGGTTTTGGGTGGGTACATTGTAGATAACTTAAGCTGGCAGTGGATATTTTATGTAAACATTCCTATCGGGATGATGGCGGCGATATTATCATACATCTATCTTAAACCCACAAAACGATCCGTTGATAAGCGGCGAATAGACTGGCTGGGAATTGCGTTATTAGCAGTCGGGATAGGATCATTACAGGTTATATTAGAACGCGGGCAAACCGACGATTGGTTTTCTGCCGGGTATATTATCGTTTTGAGTATTGTTGCTACATTATGTTTAAGCTTCCTGATTTGGTGGGAGTTGAATATTGAATTTCCTGTTATAAACTTGCGGGTATTAAAAAGTACTACTTTATCCATATCAGCCATCATGACCTTTGTGTTAGGTTTTGGTTTATTCAGCGCGGTATTCGTCTTTCCGCTGTATGCACAACGTATTATTGGTTATTCTGCCTTTCAAACCGGAACCATGTTATTGCCGGGAACGCTAATGGCCGCAATGATATCACCATTTTTAGGAAAAATGCTGCAAAGCGGTCTACGGCCTCAGTATCTTATCATTTTAGGTTTTTTATTCTCGGCCATATTCGGTTTTATGATGTCAGGTTCGAACCTCGAAACTGGGGGCGCTTATTTTTTCATCCCTTTACTATTCCGTGGGGTAGGTGCGGCATTGCTTATTGTACCTCTAACAGCGCTGGCGGTGTCAGAGCTTAAACCATCCGACATTCCGCAGGGGGCAGCATTAAATAATATGATGCGGCAAATGGGCGGGTCTTTTGGTATAGCTTTAATTAATACCTATATCGCTCATCGCGCAGCAAACAATCGAACATCTCTAATAACGCACATTACTGCGAGCGATAGTGCTACCCACCAGCGTATGCAAGGCTTTATTGCCAATTTTATGGCACATGGTGCAAATTATCTTCGGGCGGTGCAGCAAGCACTTGGCGCATTGGAAGCAACCGTTGTAAGGCAAACCTTTTTAATGAGTTATATGGATGCATTTTTGCTGTTGGCAATTTTAAATGCTCTATGCATACCATTGGTAATAATTACCATTAAAAAGAAGACCGCCAATAAAGCCCCAGCAAAAATGACAATTCCAGATCATTGAATTTCGGTATTTCAACCAATTCTTCCATATTTGAATCCTGAATTCCAATTATAAACTTAGAAGATGGCTCAAGACAAAAAGAACAATCTTATCCCTCTAATTACCCTTACCTCATTGTTTTTTATGTGGGGATTTATAACCAGCATGAACGACATCCTGATCCCGCATCTTCGGTCGCTGTTTAAGTTAAGTTATACCCAATCAATGCTGGTGCAATTTTGTTTCTTCGGTGCATATTTCATTGGTTCGGTTATCTACTTCTTGATCTCCTACTTTAAAGGCGACCCGATAAATAAGATCGGGTATAAAAACGGTATTTTGTTAGGCTTGCTAATTTCGGCAATTGGTTGCGGCTTGTTCTACCCGGCAGCCAGCCTTTCGGTATATGGCGTGTTCCTTGTGGCATTATTTACGCTTGGTTTAGGCTTTACATTGTTACAAATTGCTGCTAACGCTTACGTTTCCTTATTAGGTTCCGAAGAAACAGCATCAAGCCGCTTAAATTTAACACAAGGGTTTAACTCATTTGGTACCACTATAGCCCCGGTTTTGGGTGGCTATATGATCCTGGAATTTTTTGCCGATAAGGGCCATATCTCAGCAAACTCAACCAAAATCCCTTACCTCATATTCGCGGTGCTGTTTTTATTGCTTGGGCTAATTATTTATAAAGTAAAACTACCCGTTTTTACAAATGATGATACAGCAGAAAAAGGTTTAGGTGCATTAAAGTTTCCACAGCTTAAACGGGGTATATTCGGCATATTTTTTTATGTGGGAGCTGAAGTAGCTATTGGTAGTTTCATCATTATCTTTCTAAAACAAAATAATATTGCTGGCTTGTCCGAGTCTATCAGTAAAAACTTCCTGGCGCTTTACTGGGGTGGGGCCATGATTGGTAGATTTATAGGCGCTATATCCCTAAGCCAAGGGTTGCCACCGCTGAAAAAAGGCTTTTACATGATAGCTACATCAGTGTTAGTTTTTGCTTTGATCTTAAGCATCGTTAATTTAACCTTTGCCGATATTTATCCCTACCTGATCTTTATGCTTCTTAACCTTATCGGGTTTTTATTAGGTAAATCAGCCGCGGCGCGTACATTGTTCATTTTCGCTATTATAAATATTGTACTTGTTGGTACAGCGATCCTCTTTATGGGGCATATTGCCATGTGGGCAATTATAGGTGTAGGTATATTTAACTCCATCATGTATTCCAATATCTATACGCTTTCTATATCTGGTTTGGGTAAGTATACCAGCCAAGGGTCATCATTATTGGTAATGGCTATACTTGGCGGTGCGTTGGTGCCGGTTTTGCAGGGCGCCATTGCAGATATGATAGGTATACAAAAAGCAATGGTAATACCTTTAGTATGCTACCTGTACATAGCCTATTTTGGATACTATTGCTGGAAAAATATTGATCTTAGCTTAATTACTCATAAAAAAGCTGCCGGGCATTAGAATCAATCCATCGAAACAATAAAAACTTCAGAATTTCTACTGATTTCGAATGCTATATTTGTTTAAAAAAAACAATTGAAACTACTTGTAATAGAGGACGAGCAGGGGCTTCGCGAAAATATCATGTCATATTTTAATGATGGTAATGTTTGTGAAAGCTGTGCTACGCTGGCTGATGCCATATATAAGCTATCTAACTATGATTATGATTGTGTTTTGTTAGATATTGGCTTGCCTGATGGGGATGGTTTCGCTGTGTTGGACTTTCTAAAGAAGAACAAGAAAGATGAAGCCGTGTTGATTATTTCAGCACGTAATTCTCTGGATGATAAAATCAGGGGCCTGAATATTGGCGCCGATGATTATCTGACTAAACCCTTTCACCTGTCTGAGCTTAAAGCAAGGGTAACATCTGTTTATAGGCGAAAAACCACCAATGGTAGCAATGTGCTGGTTTTTAACGAAATAAATATTGATTTGCCGGGCAGGGTGGTATCTATAAAGGGATCGCCAATTGTTTTAACCCGCAAAGAATATGATATGTTATTATATTTTATTGCCAACAAAGGGAAAGTAATTGCTAAAAATGCCATTGCTGAGCATTTGTGGGGCGATGAAATGGATATGCACAATAACTTCGATTTTATTTACACACACGTTAAAAATTTGAGAAAGAAAATTTTAGATGCCGATTGTAAAGATTACCTAAAATCAGTTTATGGTATAGGCTACAAATTTTTAGCAGAATGAAGCTTTCAGAACAGTACACTAGGGCCAGTATAATTATCGCGGTAACTGTATTGATTATTGGGAGCATAATTTATTTTTTCACCATAAATTACATTGCCAGAACGCAACTTGATAATGATTTGGGTGAAGAAATTGAAGAAGTAACAGCTTATATCAATACCAATCATCATCTACCCAAACAATTGGATTTTGACGAGGATATAACAGTATTTATAAAAACCAATAAAATAGAGTTACCGGTTAGGTATTTTGATACCACGTATATTAATCCAAAAGAAGATGAGAGCCAACCAGGCCGGGCGGTATCGGGGCTTGTTTCATTAGGTAATCAGCATTATGAAGTTGTAATTACTGAATCCAGAGAGGCGACTGAGTACCTTATACAATTCATCAGCTTAATTACTATAGGCTTAATGGTTGTACTGGTATTTATACTGTTTTTAACCAATCGTTTTATTTTAAACGGTTTGTGGAAACCATTCTATAAAACCCTGATTGAAATAAAATCATTTAATATTTCAGATGATAAGAACCTTGAACTCATTGACACTAAAGTTGATGAGTTTAATGAGTTAAATACGGCAGTGCTTACCATGTCATCAAACGTAAAGAGTGATTTTCAAAATCTTAAACAATATACTGATAATGCATCGCACGAGATGCAAACACCTTTGGCTGTAATTACCTCAAAGCTGGATATGCTTATTCAGGATGAAACGTTGAAGCCTGAACAGTATACGCAGATTAATGATATTTACGCGGCTACCAATAAATTAGCAAGGCTTAACCAATCATTATTACTATTGGTTAAAATTGAAAATAATTTGATTGATGATATTGATACCTTTAACTTAAAAACCTTAGTTGAGGATAAAATAAAGCAATTTAACGAGCTCATTACCAATAAAAAAATCGAGCTGGAAGTAAATCTTTCACCTAAAGAGATTACAGCAAGCAAGTACCTGATTGATATATTACTAAATAACTTATTTAGTAACGCGATAAGGCATAACCTAACCGGTGGTAAACTAATTATTACATTAACCGAAGATAAGCTTGTATTCAAAAACAACGGTCTGCCGCAAATAATGAATACCGATACGATTTTTGAGCGTTTCCAGAAAAGTAATAAATCAGAAGGTACAGGTTTAGGTTTGGCTATCGTGAAAAACATTTGCAGCCGTTATAAATGGAAGATATGCTATTCAATGGATAATGAATTACACATCTTCCATGTTGATTTTAGTTAATACTTATGCATAATAGCAGATGTAAGCCGCATCTGTATCACACACAATATCAAATTTTGAATTAGCGGGTACCTCAAACTGTTCCTGCTCCGCGTACTTGGTCCATTCGCCATCAGCCAATTTAATATTCATTATACCCGAAACCACTATAATAGTTTCAACGGTAGATGTTGAGAATTGGTAGGTTCCTTTTTTCATTACACCTACTGTTGCATGTCCTTTTTCAGTATCCAGGCCAAGGCTTTGTACTGTGCCTTCAAAATAACTATTGTGTTTTACAGTATTGTTTAAGTTGCTCATTGGGTTTATATAAAATTTAGGCAAATATATTATTTGAAGAGATTTTAACAGTTATTATAGGTTATATAAATATAATAAACATTACAATTTTTGAGTTGTTGTAGCAGTGTTGATCATAAATGGTTTATGATTAGTCGTTAATTACTCACAATTATGAAAATTAAAATAATGTTACCGTTACTGCTTGTTGTAGTGGCAGCGTTAACCCAGGGTTGTGTCAGCAATAAAAAATATGCTGAACTGCAAACCAATTACAACAGATTACAGGATACAAACCGCAACTTGATGCAAAGTTACCAGGTTACACAACAGGAACTATCGGGTTCCAGAAGTCGTGTTACTAGCTTAGAAGAACAAATTGAGGCTGCAAAAGCAAATGCCGCCGCATTACAGAGCGCATTGAGCCAATGTTTGGCAGGTAATAATCAGGGCAATGTGAATATTGCAAAACTGGCCGACCAAATAAGTGCATCAAGCAGATACATCCAGCATTTAGTTAACTTGAAAAACAAGAGCGATTCGCTTAATATGGTACTTACCAATAACTTAACCCGCTCCTTAACGCCGGATGAAACTAGAGATGTAGATATAAAAGTGCTTAAAGGCGTAGTTTATATCTCACTGGCTGATAATATGCTTTATAAATCAGGTAGCTATGATATTTTACCTCAGGCAGGCGAAACTTTGAGTAAAATAGCCAAGATCATCAATGATTATGCTACCTATGATGTGCTGGTTGAAGGTAATACAGATAATGTACCTATTTCACAGCCTAACATTCGTAATAATTGGGATTTAAGTGATTTACGTGCGTCATCAGTAGTGCAGTCCTTACAAAACACCTATGGTGTCGATCCTAAACGATTAACCGCCGGTGGCCGTGGTGAATATAATCCAATTGCTGATAACAGCACTCCGGGTGGTAGATCATTAAACAGGCGTACAGAAATTATTATTACCCCTAAGTTAGACCAGTTTATGACATTGATTGGTAAAGATCCGAATACACCGGTTCAGTAATTAATAAGTTTATAATAGAATAGGCCTTAGCATTTTGCTGAGGCCTTTTTTATGTTACGGTACAATTGTTGCGCTATAGTTGGCATACACTTAAAATGTATTTATTATGAAAGCACAGGATTCAAAAAACAACAGAAATGAGCAGGGTAAACCAACATTTGATCGTGCGTTTACTAATCAAAATGAAAGGCTTAGAGAGCAAGGCATCGGCAATTCGGGCGGCCAACGCTCTGATGTAACATCAAACAGAAACAGCGCTCACAAGCCGGAGCATAAAAAAAGATAAATATGAAGCCTCTTAAGAAATTAAGAGGCTTTATTGCTTGTTTTATAATACCAATTGGTATATTTGTATATGGAAAATAAACTGTCAAAGGCCGACCGCACACGCCAGTTCATTATTGAAACAACTGCCGGCATATTTAATACTAAAGGATATGCAGGTACATCCATGTCCGATCTTACAGAAGCCACAGGTTTAACCAAAGGCAGTATATATGGCAATTTTGGTAATAAGGAAGATGTGGCCCTTGCCGTGTTTGATCATAATTACGCTAAGGTTAGCGGCTTAATCCAGCAACGTATCCAATCCGCTAAAACCTATCATGATAAATTAATGGTTTATGCCCAAGTATATGACCAGTTTACCCGTGGTAGTTTTCCAGTAGGGGGCTGTCCTATATTAAATACCGCTGTTGAGGCTGATGATACCAATAACTTATTGAAGGATCGCGCAGCTAAAGCCATTTTAAAATGGAAAAAAGGTGTGCAGGACTTAATACAAAGCGGTGTAGATGCAGGTGAATTTAAACAAGGACTGGATCATTCACGCATTGCCTTATCCATAATAGCTTTGGTTGAAGGTGGTATAATGATCAGTAAAGTAACTAATAGTCAGGCTTGCTTGGATAAGATAATGATTACGGTGGAATCAATAATAAGCGAAATGAAAATTTAAAAAATTTGACATAAAATATACCAATCGGTATATTTTATGTTTTAATATTGTGCTGTTATATTAACAACAACATTAAAATGAATATCACCAACAAAACCATACTAATAACCGGCGGAGGATCGGGTATTGGTTTCGCTATCGCGAAATTATTAAGCGAAAAAAACAATCATGTCATTATTACCGGCAGGACGGAAGCCAGGTTAAAAGAAGCAGCTGCCAGATTAACCAACGTGAGCTATTTTGCTACTGACGTTACCAAAGCGGATGATGTAAATAAGTTGGTTACTTATCTGCAACAAAAACATCCTGATTTGAGTGTTGTAATAAACAATGCGGGCCAGGCATCTATTTATGAATTAGATAACACCCCAGCTTTTGAAAATGCAGCTGCGGAGATAGACACCAACTACTTATCAGTTATTCGTTTAATTGATAAATTATTGCCTGCGCTTAAAGCTCAGCCCGAAGCCGCTATTGTAAATGTTACATCGGTTTTGGCAATAGCGCCATCGCATGATGTACCTACTTATTCGGCAAGTAAAGCCGCTCTGCATTCTTACACACAAGCATTAAGGTTTGGCTTGGAAAAAACATCAAACGTTAAAGTATTTGAATTGATGCCGCCTTTGGTTGATACCGATTTCTCTGCCGAAATTGGTGGTAGTAATGGTATCCCGCCACAACAGGTTGCCGAAGAATTTTTACAGGCTTTTGAAGCTGATACTTTTGAAATTCATGTTGGTTTTACCGCACAGTTTCATGAGGCTTACCTAAAATCACCTGCTGATGCATTTGCCATGTTGAATGCGAGGAGGTAATTATTAAAATTGACTACAGGCAATTGCATGTATATATGTGGTTGCCTGCATTATTTTAATATAGTAACCAATATTACACCTAAATCAACCTTCAAGCCTTCATCCATAATCTGGCCATCGCTATCAATCTTGGCTCTGATAAAAGGTACTAACAGATCAGCAATTACATTGGCAGATAAAGCTCCAAGTGTTTTTAATAAAGACGCATGCGCACTATCACCAACGGATGAAGCGGTAATCAATACCACCTGTTTATCAACCAAAGTACTGCTGGATACCGTCCAATCTAATGCATTTTTTAGCTGACCGGGTACACCGAAAGCATATTCGGGGGTACAGATAATTACAATATCCGCGTTTGCTATTTTATTCCGAAAATCAATCACAGTTTGTGGCGGGTGCTCGTTATCCAGTCCCGGGTCAAATGGCGGGATTTGTGCTAAATCTTCATAAATAGTATAATCAACATCAGCAGGCATTAACCCGCCTAAAAAGCGTAAAATATTATGATTGGATGAGCCTGATCTCAGACTGCCAGAGATAGCGAATATGTTTTTGCTTACCATTCAACAAAGAAATGGATTTGAGGATTAATTTGGAAACTGCATCACAAAAGATGACCCCACGCCCTCAGAACTTTGCACCTGAATATTTCCCTTATGTAATAGCATTATCTGCTTACACAAACTTAAACCAATGCCACTGCCTGTTTTACGAGTACTGAAGAAGGGGATGAAAATCTTATCCAATAACTCTGGTGGCATACCTAAACCATTATCAGTTACTTTAACCAACGTTTTATTATTCTGAATCTCTGCCGAAAGAATGATGTTTGGTGCTTCGCGATCTTTTACCGCTTCAATAGCGTTCACTACTAAGTTTATCAGTACTTGTTCAATCAGGTTAATATCAGCCTCAATAGCCAAAGTAGGATCGCGAAGGATTATTTCTAATTCGATCTTCTTTTTCTCCAGTGTAGGGCGCATCAGGCTGTTCAAATCTTCAAACATGTTGCGCACCAATATTTTAGTCAGGTCAAGCTTGGTGATTTTATTCAGGCTGCGGTAACTCTCAGTAAATTTAAGCAGCCCTTCGCTGCGGCGTTTAATAGTATCAATGCCTAATTCCAGATCTTCTAAATGTATACTCACCGGACTATTAGCAATCTCAGGGCTTTGTAAACGGTTTTTTAATGTATCAGCCAATGATGAGATCGGGGCTACCGAGTTCATGATTTCATGCGTCATTACATTCAATAGTTTTTGCCAGGCCTTTGATTCAGTCTCGTCCAAAGCCTCGCTTACGTTTTGAAAGGCGACCAATTTTGATACTTTACCATCACTTCGCAACACACTGGCGGTGATGAGTATTTTAACCAATTGCTGGTTACGGGTTATGCTGACCAGCTTGCTGTCGCCGGGTTTGATTGCCGCTATTTCGCGATAAAGTTCAGGTTCTCTTTTTTCGAGTGAATTAATGGTTTTTAAGTAGGGTACGCCAAGTAGCTTTTTAAAAGCTTCGTTTATCCAACCCGTTTCGCCGGTTTCTATTTCGTATGATAAGATGCCGGTATCTACCAACTCCAATATCTTTTGCAGGTATTGATATTGCGTTTCCCGCTCGCGACTAATATTCTTAAATGTAGAGTTAATATCGTTAAATCCTTCGCGCAGTGGTTTTAGTTCTTCGGGCGCTCTCCGCACATCAAAATGGCGAGAAAAATCACGGTATTGTATCGATTCAACAAACTGGCTAACCTCATCCTGCGCCTTTTTCTGAAATCGGATCAAGTCTAAAACCTCGTAAACCAATAGAGGAACTGTTATAGCCAGATACAAAAACCATGTTAAGCCATTAACAACTATAAAGGAGGTAGCCATTAAGGTAACAAACAAGAAAAATATCCGCAGCAACAGCCGCCATTCGTAGCGTTTAAATATCATATTTGCTTAATCTGCGGTATAGCGCGGTACGCGTTAAGCCAAGTTCTTTGGCGGCGCGGGTAATATTGCCGCTATGTTTCTCAATCACCTTTAAAATAGCGTTCTTTTCCATGGTACTTAAAGGCACGTTATCAATATCGATGGTAGAATTATCTGAAGGACTTTCCAATATCGAAAATATCAGGTCATCGGCACGCATAATATGGTCATCCGCCATAATTACAGCACGCTCAATAGTATATTGCAGCTCGCGCACATTGCCGGGGTAGTTATACATCCTAAGTTTTTGTAAAGCTGCAGGCTCAAAGTCCATTGCCGGTTTAAGGTATTTGGTAGCGTATAATTTGGCGAAGTGTTTAGCCAAAATCACAATATCCTCGCTGCGGCGGCGTAAAGGTGGCATATTTATCTCCACCGTGTTTATACGGTATATTAAATCCTTGCGGAAACGAGTTTCATTAGCCAGTTCGCTTAGCGGTAAGTTAGTGGCACATATTAGCCTGATGTCAATATCAACAGCTTTGTTAGTCCCTAAACGGGTTACCTGTCTGTTTTGCAGTACGGTTAATAGCTTTGCTTGCTGTTGCAGGGTAATATTGCCAATTTCATCCAAAAACAAAGTTCCGCCCTGGGCATCCTCAAAACGACCGGTCCGGTCTTCACGTGCATCTGTAAAAGCGCCTTTTTTATGGCCGAACAGCTCACTTTCAAACAAGGTATCAGTCAATGCGCCAACATCTACCTTAACAAAGGGTTTATCAGCCCGTAATGATCGCTCATGAATCGCTTTTGCCATCAAATCCTTACCAGTACCATTTTCTCCCAATAACAAAATATTGGCATCAGTAGGGGCTATCTTATTTACTTTATGAAATATATCCTGCATTACGTCAGATTCACCTAATATAGATGTCTCGCCTGTTGAACTTTTACCTGTAGCTTTTTTGGGTGTTGATCCTTCTTTTTTATCAAGCAGATCTTTGATCGTTTCAATCAACTTCTCGTTATGCCATGGCTTAACTACAAAATCATTCGCGCCTTCTTTTAGTGAACGTACCGCCAAATCAATATCACCATAAGCGGTAATCATAATCACGCAAACGTTGGGCTTCCACTCTTTAACCTTTCTAAGCCAGTATAGGCCTTCGTTGCCGGTATTAATGGCGCTGTTGAAGTTCATATCCAGCAAAACCAAATCAATCTGGTTGCGCTGTAAAAGCGAATTCAGGTTTTCTGGATTTTTTTCAGTGATGATTTCCTGCGCTTCAGTCTTGAGTAACAGTTTAACAGCTGTTAACACATCTGTATCGTCATCAACAATTAATATGGTAGCTTTTTTTAAAATCATTTTCTTTTGTTTGCTTCGCGGACGTTAGGTCGTGTATTCTTCTGAATAGATTATGCTCAAATTAGCTTTTCATTTTTTTAAATGCAAATAATAAGCACCGTTAACTATTGTTATAAATATAGGAGCTTATCACCTTATGCCAAACAAGCAAAAAGCCTGCGCCAAATCCAAATAGCTGTAAAACAGCTTTTTTGCATATTTTGCTTAAATTACACTGTATCATAACCGAACACTTGCTGTAACAATAGCGTACGGTCTGTTTTGATATTTGGCTTATAATGTGCTGTATTACAGTGTCTTAATTTGTGGCATGTGATTGTATTAGCAATAGTAAAATATATTATAACCGTGGATAGAATTATAGAAAAAAAGAAGTGGAACAGTAAGCGCATTATGCTTATAACCGGTATTACGGCGCTTGTTGTATTAATCACTTTATGTATTGTTTTTGGTTCAGGTAAAAGCAAATTAACGGTTGATCCTGAACGCATCACTATTAGCGAGGTTACTAAAGGCGCTTTTCAGGAGTTTATCCCGGTTAACGGTGTGGTGCTCCCAATAACAACTATTTATTTAGATGCCGTTGAAGGCGGTAGAGTTGAAAAGCTTTATGTAGAGGATGGTACAGATATGAAAAAAGGCGACCCGATTATGAAGCTATCTGATTTGGACCTGGAATTGAGCCTTGCCAACCAGCAAACACAAGTATTTAACGTGTTAACACAAATGCAAATATCACGCGATCAGGCGCAGCAAAACACTATCGGTAAATTACAAAACCTGGAAGATGCCGATAATACCTTAAAAGAAGCTACCCGTTTGTATACGCTTGATAAAAAACTATATGCTCAAAAAGCTATCGGCTTTCAGGAATATCAGATCGCTTTAAATGCATACGATTACGCGGTAAGCAAAAGAAAGCTAAACGCGCAGATATTAAAACAAGATTCGGTATCTGTAAAAACACAGGCCCAGCAGTCGCAGGAATCATATACTAATATGAAAAATACGCTCGACCTGATGAAACAGAAAGTTGGTGACCTAATAGTTAAAGCGCCGGTTGACGGACAGTTAACCGCGATGGATGCCGAAGTTGGACAAAATATAAATAAAGGGGAACGTTTGGGTGAAATTGACGTCCTATCAGGATATAAAGTGAGGGTGAATATTGATGAGCATTATATATCACGGGTTTACAACGGATTGATGGGCGATTTTTCATTTGCTGATAAAACTTATAAGCTGAAAATAAAGAAGGTGTTTACTCAGGTTACCAATGGACAGTTCCAGGTAGATATGGAGTTTATAGGGTCAGTGCCTACGGGTATCAGGAGAGGCCAAACGTTACAGATCAGGTTAGCATTGAGTGATGAAACGCAGGCAATATTAGTACCTAAAGGGGGGTTCTATCAAACTACTGGTGGCAACTGGATATTTAAACTAAGTGCCGATGGTAAAACCGCTTATAAGGTTGATATACAATTAAATAGACAAAATCCTGATTATTATGAAGTAACCAATGGCTTGCAACCTGGTGATAAAGTAGTAACATCAAGTTATGATACTTATGGCGATATGCAGGAACTGGTATTAAGTAAATAAACGAATTAAAAAAATAGATAGAAAACACACGCCCATTGGGTATATAAAAAATACGGAAATGATAAAAATTACCAATCTCGAAAAATTTTACCGTACCGAAGAGGTAGAAACCATTGCATTAAACAAACTATCCATGCATGTGGATACAGGCGAATTCGTAGCCATTATGGGCCCATCGGGTTGCGGAAAATCAACTTTGCTTAATATTTTAGGCATGCTTGATGACCCCGATGAAGGCAGCTATGTTTTTAACGACATTGAAGTTGCGCATTTTAACGAGCGTAAACGTGCAGATCTGCGCAAGCATAACATAGGCTTCGTTTTCCAGAGTTTTAACCTGATTGATGAGCTTACTGTGTTTGAAAACGTAGAATTGCCATTGATCTATACTGGCGTACCATCAGCAGAGCGTGTGAAAAGAGTAGAGGAAGTGCTGGACAAGATGCAGATCATGCATCGCCGAAACCACTATCCGCAACAATTATCAGGTGGTCAGCAACAGCGTGTGGCTATTGCCCGTGCTGTAGTAAATAAACCAAAGCTGATCCTTGCGGATGAGCCCACCGGTAACCTGGATAGCAGCAACGGTAATGATGTAATGGAACTATTAACCGACCTGAACGAACAAGGTACAACTATCATCATGGTAACACACTCTGAGCATGATGCCCGTTACAGCCACCGCATCATCCGCTTGCTGGATGGCCAAACCGTGATGGAAAACATCATGATATAAAAAGAAAAATTGGTTTTTAGTTTATATATAGTTAATAAATGTCTCCGTCGCCCCTCTGTAAAAGGAGGGGCATGGTGGAGAAAGTCAACGAAATCAAGGAAAGTCTTATGATCAAGAATTACTTCAAAATTGCGCTGAGAAATATGTGGAAGCATAAAACTTTTACATTTATTAATATCACAGGTATGGCTGTTGCTTTCGGGGCAGCGCTGTTGCTTACCTTAACTGCTTTTTTTGAACTATCATTTGATACTTTCCACCAAAATAAAAATGATGTATACCAGCTATACATCGAGCAACATCATGCGAACAGTGTTGATGAAGGTTCTGCAATGCCAATCCCCATTACCCCGGCATTAAAAGCAGAGTTTCCGGATGTTGTACATATAACGCGTTACGGTGATTTCGGTGGTAGCGCGTTGCGTTATGGCGATAAGATATTTAATTATAATGTTAGATGTGTTGATGCTGATTTTTTCAAGATGTTTACATTCCCTATTGTAAATGGAAGTAACACAAATCCATTAGCTGATAAAAATGATATTGTTATATCGGCAACTATTGCCAAAAACATATTTGGCAATCAAAATCCCGTAGGTAAACTTATAGAGCTAAAGGTATATAACGGCTGGAAAAGCATGAATATAACTGCAGTTGCCGCTGATGCGCCAAGAAATTCGAGCCTCGATTTTGACTTACTTTGCCGATTTGAACAATTCCCAGGCTATGACCAAAATATAAACGAATGGAACGATCAGTCGCATAATGTTTTTTTACAATTACCTGCCGGCGAGAAGCAAAAAGTATTTGAGCAAAAACTCAAAACGTTTGTTCAAAAGCATTACGACGGTACCATTAAACAATTAATACATGACGGCGCAAAGCCGGGTAATGATGGCCAGGTATTAAGCCTGCATTTAATACCGTTGACTGATATTCACTTTAGTGCAATAAGTTCGCAATCAAAGGCGATAAGTAAATTTTATCCTTACCTGGTGCTATTAATAAGCTTGTTTATCATGTTTATAGCCTGTACCAATTTTATCAATCTTTCATTAGGCCGTGCCTTTACACGGGCAAAAGAAATTGGTGTTCGAAAAGTGATCGGCGCTACAAAAACGCAATTAATCGTTCAATTTTGTAGCGAGTCGTTTGTTATTTGTGGCATATCATTAATACTGGGTGTTGCTGTCGCTTGCATCTTTTTGCCGCAATATAAATTAGCGTTTAACCAGCAGGTTTCCTTAAATATTTTAAGCTCTCCAGCAATTATAGGTTACATTCTGGGTGGTTTTGTGTTGATAAGCTTGTTGGCCGGCGGTTATCCTGCATGGCTTATGTCTGTTCGTAAAACGGCTCAAACGGTTAAAGGTAAAGTAGGTGCCGGGCAGTCTAATGGTTTGCGCAACAGTTTAATGGTGGTGCAATTTGCGCTATCAATCTTGCTTATTATTTGTACCGCTATTACCTGGCAACAGCTTAATTATATGCGTACAAAACCACTTGGTTATAATAAGAGCGAGGTTGTAAGTATCCCTATCGGTAGTAATATCGACCCTGAAAAAGCGCTTACGCAAATGAGGTCGAAGCTATCGTCAAATCCACAAGTAGTAAGTGTTACCGGTACTGATATGAATTTGGGTAAGGGGCTTGATAATAATGCGTCTACCTCAATAATGTCATTTAATTATAAGGGTAAAACGGTAAGTACAAATTGGCTAAGGGTTGATTACGATTATGTGAAAACACTTGGACTGCAAATTATTAACGGGCGCGATCTTTCCCGTTCATTCGGTGCTGACTCCACAATGGTGCTTATCAATCAAAAAATGGCTGAAGAGTTAGGTGAGAAAAATCCAATCGGAGATTTATTGCCTACAGATGGAGCTAAACTGCAAGTCGCAGGTATCGTAAAAGATTTTAATTTTAAATCGCTGCATCATGAAATTGGGCCATTAACAATGGTTATCCGCACTGGCTGGCCTATTAATTACATATTGGTAAGGGTAAAATCGGGTAACCTGGCGTCTAGTATGGCTCTTATTAATAAAGTATGGAAGGATACAAATCCACATACCGAAATTGGGGCATCTTTTCTGGATGAAAACACCGAGCGGCAATACAATAAAGAGACTGATCTTTCAAAAATATTCGTTACCGGGGCTATCATATCTATAGTCATCTCTTGCATGGGCTTGTTCGCTATAGTTATTTTAATAATTACCCAACGCACCAAAGAAATAGGCATACGCAAAGTGCTTGGGGCAAGTGTAAATAACATTTTGTTCCTGATAAGTAAAGACTTTTTGAAACTGGTTTTAATTTCAATCTGTATCGCGTCGCCAATAGCCTGGTATGCCATGAATAATTGGTTACAAGCTTTTGCATACCGCATACAAATACAGTGGTGGGTATTTGTTGTAACCGGCGCTATTGCGTTAATTATAGCATTTATAACCATCAGTTTTCAATCAATAAAGGCAGCGGTATTAAACCCTGTTAAAAGTTTACGAAGCGAATAAGTATTAATTATAGCATTAAAAATCATTATGATAAAGAATTACTTCAAAATAGCCTTCCGCAACTTGTGGAGACACAAAAGTTTTTCACTGATCAATATTATAGGTTTGGCGGTTGGTATGACTGCCTGCTTCCTGATATTTATGTATGTAAGATTTGAATTGAGCTATGATAAGTTCAATAAGAATTTTGACCATGTTTATCGCCTGAATACTGATATAAAATCACCTAACGAGGTATTGCACTGGGGCAGTGCATCAGCTCCTATGGGCCCTGCATTAAAAGCTGATTATCCGCAGGTAAAGGAATTTGCCCGTGTTTTTGGTTACAGCTATTTGATCGAAAGTAATAATCACAAGTTCCAGGAGAATAATATTTCATTTGCCGATCCGGCCATATTTAAAATTTTCACGTTGCCGTTTGTACAGGGTAACCCTGCAACTGCGCTAAACGCCCCTTTTAGTATTGTAATGACTGAAACTACCGCCAAAAAATATTTTGGTAATGGTAATGCAATGGGTAAATCAGTTTTACTTGATGGGAAGATCCCCGCCACAATTACCGGCGTAATGAAGGATGTGCCCGATAATTCCCACATTAGTTTCGACATGCTGATCTCCGAATCAACAATGGAGAAAAAGAAAATGATTGATCCAACCGAATGGGGCAATTTTAGTAACTACACTTATTTATTATTAGACAAAAGCGCGGATGTTAATAAGCTGCAAGCGCAATTACCAGCTTTCCTTGTAAAGCATATAAGCGAAGATAAACGCCGCAAGGGTTATAACTACGAGTTGTTTTTGGGTCCTTTAAGTGGAGTTTATATGGATGCAGTGCGAGGTGCTCCTGTAAATGGCAGTATTAGTAATGTGTATATATTTTCTGTTGTGGCCATTTTTATATTGGTTATTGCCTGTATAAATTTCATAAACCTTACCACTGCACGTGCTTCTGAAAGGGCGAAGGAAGTGGGCATCCGTAAAGTAATAGGCGCGGCAAAAAGCCAGCTCACCAAGCAGTTTTTAGGCGAATCTATTATCATATGTGTTATTTCATTCCTGTTTGCCGTATTACTCAGCATGTTGTTCCTGCCGATGTTTAATCAACTATCAGGCAAAACCATCAGTGATAATGTTTTTTCGCACGGGTACATTTTAATACTGCTTTTTACGGCTGTTGCAATTGGCTTTATCGCTGGTATTTACCCAGCATTAGTATTAACCAGTTTTAACATCACATCGGTATTAAAAGGTCGATTCAGCAATTCGGTTAAAGGTATTGTATTGCGAAAGGGGCTTGTGGTAGTGCAGTTTACGGTTTCCATTGTACTTATTGTAGGTACTATAGTAGTATATAATCAGCTAAACTATATGCGCAACCAGTCGCTTGGGTTTAACAAAGACCAGATGATGGTACTCGATTTTAGTGGAGACTCCGCCGTAGAAACCCGTGCCGAAAGTATTAAATATGAGTTAAAACAAATACCCGGTGTATTATCAGCCTCAGCGTCATCAAGTACGCCTGGTAATGGCAACCCAATGGCCTACACACAGGTCGAAGGAAAATCCGGAGCAATGGAGTCGCTGAATGCAAACTTGTACGATGTTGATTATGATTTTATACCTCAGTATGGCATACAGGTACTTGCCGGCCGTACTTTTTCTACCGACTATCCAACTGATTCAACAAAATCATTTGTTATAAATGAGGCTACTTTACAAAACTTAGGCTATACATCACCTAACCAGGCTATTGGCAAGCATTTTTTACAATGGGGCCGGGATGGTAAAATAATTGGTGTTATAAAGAATTTTCACTTTGCATCGCTGCAGCAAACTATAAAGCCATTAGCATTACGCATCAATCCCCATAATACTAATGTGTTCACTGTAAAAATAGCCGGTGGAAACATTCCGGCTACCATAGCATCTATACAAAACAAATGGAAAAGTCTGGTACCCGAAAGGCCATTCAGTTATACATTTTTAGATGAAAATTTTAATAAACAATACAAGGGCGAAGAAACGTTTGGAATGTTGTTCCTGTACTTTGCTGTACTGGCCATATTTATTTCATGCCTGGGTTTATTAGGGCTGGCATCTTACAGCACCTTACAGCGCACCCGTGAAATAGGCATACGTAAGGTGCTTGGTGCAAGTGTTCCGGTTATCGTCAATATGCTGTCCAAAGAGTTTTTACAACTGGTATTAATAGCAGCCCTTATTGCATTTCCGCTGGCGTGGTGGGGGATGCATACATGGCTTCAGGATTTTGCTTACCAAATAAATATAGGCTGGTGGATATTCGTGGTAGCAGGCCTACTAGCATTTATGATAGCAATAACCACTGTTAGTTTCCAGGCTATTAGAGCGGCTTTGGCTAACCCTGTTAAAAGTCTACGAAGTGAATAAAACATTAAATTAACCATGATAAAAAATAATATAAAAACCGCCTGGCGAAGTTTGTTACGTAATAAAAGCTATGCATTTATTAACGTTGTTGGGTTGGCTATTGGCATAGCAGCATGCTTGCTCATATTTTTGATTGTCAATTTTGAAACTAGTTTTGATAACTTTCATAAAAATAAAAGCCAGATCTATCGTGTAATATCGGCTATACATACCCCGCAAGGTATTAATCTTGGTAGTGGTGTTCCCCTGCCAACAGCCGAAAGTATAAGATTGGATTTTCCACAACTTAAACAGGTTGCCGCTATAATGCTGGAATTTGGCGCTCATTTTACCATAGGGGATAATAGCCAAGGACAAACAGCTAAAATTTTTAAAGAGGATGACACTTTTTATGCGGAGCCTCAATTCTTCGGCATATTTAATTTTGGATGGCTTGCAGGTGATAAAAAAACAGCTTTATCAGATCCTTACACTGTTGCCTTAACCCAGGATGAAGCCGATAAGTTTTTTGGCGACTGGCATAATGCGATGGGCAAGGTTATTAAGTTACAAGATAAGAAAGGCTACAAAGTAACCGGCATATTAAAAAACATGCCTGCCAATACTGATTTTCCGCTTAAGGTAGTTATGTCTTATTCCTCCATACGAGCCAAGGGGAGCGATTATTATGATAATTTTAAAGATTGGGTAAGTATTTATGGGGCTAATAATTGCTTTATTGTGTTACCCGAAGGTCAAAATATCGCCCAATTTAATAATCAGCTCACCGCTTTTGTTAAAAAGCACAAACCTGCTGATTATGCTAAGGACGGTATGCAATTACAGGCTTTGGGCAATATGCATTACGATAGCGAGGTTCAACTTTTTAGGACAGATGCTTTTAGTAAAAGCCTTATTCGTTCCATCAGCTTAGTTGGTTTGTTTCTTTTGATCATTGCGTGTGTAAACTTTATTAACCTGGCTACAGCACAGGCGGTAAACCGTTCAAAAGAAGTTGGGATACGTAAGGTTTTAGGTAGCAACCGCGAGCAATTAGTTATACAGTTTATCAGTGAAACGTTAATAGTTACCGTTTTTGCAGTATTGTTGTCCATTTTGATAGCGGAAGCCGTGTTGCCATATTTAAACCATTTATTAAACATACACTTAAGTAATGACTTTATTTTAGCACCACCAGTAACATTATTCCTTGTTTTAGTAATAGCAGGTGTTACGCTTTTGGCTGGCTTGTATCCTGCAATGATATTATCCGGTTTCAATCCTATCGCGGCGCTCAAAAATAAATTTGTTTCAACTAAATCAAGCGGTGTATCATTACGCAGAGGCTTAGTGGTATTGCAGTTTTGTATTGCGCAGGTATTGGTAATTGGTACTTTGGTAATTATTAAACAGGTAGATTATTTTAGGAATAAACCACTTGGTTTTGCTAAAGATGCTGTTGTTACCGTTCCTTTCCCGAATGATAGCGTAAGTTTAACCCGAATAAACACCCTGCGCGATCAGCTTTTGCAACAACCAGGTATCAATAAAGTGAGTTTTAGCTCCGCAAGTCCATCAGATAATATGGGATGGTCTACCGATTTCAAGTACAACAACTCATCTAAACAAACAGACTTTAATGCCGATTTAAAATGGGCCGATGTAGATTATTTCAGTTTGTATAAACTACAATTAGTTGCGGGCCATATTTATGCTAAAACTGATACTGTACACGAGTATGTAGTAAATGAAGCTTTATTGAAAAAATTAGGCATTACTAATCCTAACGATGCTATTGGTAAGAACCTGGAATTGTTTAACGATAAAACTAAGAATGCCCGTATTGTGGGCGTTGTGAAAGATTTCAACGTCAGATCATTGAAGCACGATATACCACCTGTTATAATGGCTGCATATAAATCCACTTATCAGGTTATCAATATAAAAATACAACCAACAAATATTAAAGAATCACTGGCATCCATCGAACATTTATGGAATAATACCTTCCCTAATAATTTATATGAATACCAGTTTTTGGATACCAAGATAGCCGCCTATTACAAAAGCGAAGAGCGGCAGTCCGATCTTTGTAAGATATTCGCCGGGATAGCCATATTTATCTCCTGCCTGGGTTTGTACGGTCTAATATCATTCATGGCGCTTCAGCGTACCCGCGAAGTGGGTATACGAAAAACGCTCGGTGCATCGGTAAGCAGTATAGTTTACTTGTTTTCTAAAGAGTTTACGGTTCTTATTCTTTTATCATTTGCCATCTCGGCACCATTGGGGTGGTATTTTATGAACAAATGGCTGATGGATATTACTTACAGGATAACATTAGGCCCCGGGATATTTTTACTGGCGATAGCGGTTTCAATAGCCATAGCCTGGTTAACAGTTGGTTACAAAGCGATTTCTGCAGCGTTGGCAAATCCAGTTAATAGTTTACGAAGCGAATAATATTAAAAAAGTTATAAGGTTAACAGCGATTAAGATCAAAATATAAAACATATTAAATATCAAGAATATGGTACAGAACTATTTTAAAATAGCGTGGCGAAACATTAAAAAACATAAAGCTTTTTCATTTATCAATGGAGGGGGGCTAACATTGGGAATAGCAAGCTGTCTGCTGTTGTTATTGTATGTATCATATCATTTAAGTTTCGATCATCAGTTTAAAAACCTTGATAATATTTATGTAGTAGAAAACAATCAGCATGGCGATGGCCAGATATATACCTTTGCGTCGACACCCGGTGTGGCCGCAGCTGCTATAAAAGCTGAGGTGCCGGGCGTTGTGCAGTCGGTTCGTGTTGATACTTACGGTGATGGAAACCTTATCAGCTACAAAAACAACAGTTTTAAAAAGGTAGGCCTGTATGCGGACTCTGCTTTCTTCTCAATGTTTTCCTATCATTTTATTAAAGGTAACCAGCTTGCTTCTTTAACACAACCTAACTCGATAGTAATTACGGCCGACTTCGCAAAAACGCTTTTTGGCGATGCTGATCCTATGAATAAGATGGTGACTCGCAACAATAGTGTGCCGATGATAGTTACGGGTGTTATTGATAATATACCCGCCAACGAATCGTACCAGTTCGATTTTGTAATGCCGTATGCACAATTTGAGAATGATAATGCCTGGGCTAAAAACTCAAATTGGGGACATAACTTTTGCCAAACCTATGTTCAGTTAAAAGATGCCGGATCATTAAACAGGGCTAATTCAATTTTAAAATCCATTGTTGCGCGTCACAGCACCGGCAATACTAACCAGTTTTTTCTATTCCCGTTTTCAAAAACGCATTTATATCAAAAGTTTGAAAATGGCAAATCCGTTGGCGGCAGTATCAGCCAGATCCATTTATTTGAAGCGCTTGCATTGTGCATTCTGTTAATTGCATGCGTTAATTTCATGAACCTTTCTACCGCCCGTTCGGAGGAGAGAGCAAAGGAGGTTGGCATACGAAAAGCTATCGGCTCAAACAGGGCTTCGTTAATCTGGCAGTTTATTACTGAGTCGCTAATATTATCTTTCGTATCAACTATAGTGGCGGTGATTATATTGGTGTTATGCCTTCCGTTTTTTAATACATTACTCAAAATCAAATTGTCATTGCCTATTGGTGATTGGTCCACCTGGCTATTAATACTATCCATAGCTCTCGTTACTGGTCTGCTTTCAGGGAGTTACCCTGCCTTTTATCTATCGTCTTTCCAGCCGATAAAGGTCTTAAAAGGTATGTTTAAAGGAGGAGGCAGTGCACTTCCTATACGTAAAGTGTTGGTAGTGGTACAATTTGCATTTGCTGTTTTTTTAATAACGGCTACTATTTGTGTATACCGACAAATACGTTTTATACAAGGCATGGGCAACGGGTATGATAAAAACAACCTGGTTGAAATACCTATAGAAGGAGAATTAGGTAAAAAAGCCGAGGTTTTGATAAACGAGTTAAAAAGAAACGGCGCTATAACAGGCGCCACTGGTACATCGCAAAGTATAACACAAAATGGCAGCAATACCTGGGGCATAAGCTGGCCGGGGAAAGATTCTAAACAACAAATATTGGTTGATATATTTTATGCCGGGTATGATTTTACGCACACCACAGGTGTTAAATTATTAGCAGGACGAGAATTTTCACCCGATTATCCGATTGATACCAACAGTAAAACCCCTACAGTAATGATTAATGAAACGGCGGCAAAAATTATGAAACTGAAACAGCCTGTAGGTTCAATAATTAAATATGGCGATCAGCCGGCAACTGTAGTTGGTGTTTATAAAGATTTTGTGTGGGGCTCGCCATATAGTAAAACGCCACCTATGGTTACTTTTTGCGATGGGTATGGCGGTTCGGTATTAGCGATGCGATTAAATCAAGCACACAGTATAAGCAGTAACATCGATCAGATAAATAAAAGTTTAAAAGCCATTAATCCGGCATACCCGCCAACCATAAGTTTTGTTGATAGTGAGTTTGAATTGAAATTTGAGAATGAAAAAGTTTTGGCGATGCTGGCTAACCTGTTTGGTGGCCTGGCGATCATAATATCCTGCCTCGGTTTGTTTGGGCTTGCTGCTTATGCTGCCGAACAACGCACAAAGGAAATTGGCGTACGTAAAGTTTTGGGCGCCACTGTAAGCAATTTGGCGGGGCTGCTTTCTAAGGACTTTTTAAAGCTGGTGCTTATCGCTATAGTATTTGCCGTGCCGGTATCTATATGGGTGTTAAATAAGTGGCTTCAGAATTATGAGTTTCGAATAGACTTAAGCTGGTGGATAATGGCTTCAGCAAGCATAATTACTATTGTTATAGCAATGGCTACTGTTAGTTATCAGGCTATAAAAGCAGCACTCGCAAACCCGGTGAAAAGTTTACGAAGCGAATAAAATATTCAATTAACATTAAGTCATCATGATAAAAAATTATATAAAAACTGCCTGGCGAAGTTTGTTGCATAACAAAAGCTACGCAACTCTAAACATAGTTGGTTTAGCTGTAGGCATTGCAGCATGTTTGCTTATTTTTCTGATCATTAAATATGAAACAAGTTTTGATACATACCATACTAAAAAAGATCATATATACCGGGTTATAACCTTACAAGATGCCTCCGATGGTACGGAGTATATTAGTGGTGTGCCTTTCCCAACTGCTCCAGGCCTCCGATTGGATTTTCCTCAGCTTAAACAAGTTGCCAGCATATTAAAAGCCGATGGAACGCTTTTAAGTTTAAACGATGATAAAACTAATGCGACAAAAAAATTTAAGGAGGACGATACCTACTATACTGAACCTCAATTTTTTGATGTATTTGATTTTAAATGGCTGGCCGGCGATAAAAAAACAGCACTAAATGACCCTAATACCGTTGTTTTAACACAAACAGAAGCCGATAAGTTTTTTGGTGACTGGAAAAACGCGATCGGAAAAACCATTAAGCTTGAGAATACAATCAACCTTAAAGTAACTGGTATTTTGAGTGATCCGCCTGTTAATACTGATTTTCCATTAAAAGTAATTATTTCCTTTGCATCTATCAAAGTTAAAGGCGGCGCTTATTACAGTAGTATAAATAACTGGACAAGTATTAATGGAGAACAGTACTGTTTTGTGGTATTACCAGATAATCAATCTGCGACCCAGTTTAATCATGAGCTTGACGGGTTTGTTAAAAAGCATATTCCTCCCGGCACTGTGAAAGAAGGAATGCAATTACAAGCTCTTTCAGATATCCATTATAATGCGGAGATTCATAAATATACCCAGGGAGCATTCAGCCATCAGTTAATTGATGCGATTGCATTAATAGGTGTGTTTTTATTGGTGATAGCTTGTGTTAACTTTATTAACCTGGCAACTGCACAGGCCGTTAACCGTTCAAAAGAAGTTGGTATTCGTAAAGTATTAGGCAGCAACCGGGAGCAATTGGTACTGCAATTTATCAGCGAAACTTTTATCATCACCTTAGTCGCTATAATTATTGGCATAGCTATAGCTTTTGTGGCTTTGCCTTATTTTAATAAATTACTTGACATCCAGCTAAATACTGGCTTCCTGATGGATCCGCAGGTAATAGTATTCATTGTTGTTTTATTGATTGCTGTTACTTTTTTGGCGGGCTTTTATCCGGCAATGGTATTGTCTGGATTCAATCCTATCGCCGCATTAAAAAATAAGATCGCGGCAAGTAATACAAGTGGGGTTTCATTAAGAAGAGGTTTGGTTGTTATGCAATTTTGCATTGCGCAGGTATTGATCATTGGCACTTTAGTTATCATCAGCCAAATGGATTATTTTAAAAATAAATCTTTAGGTTTTGCCAAGGATGCTATTATTAATGTTGGATTGCCTGGTGACAGTGTTAGTCTTACCCGTATAAACACGCTGCGCGATGAGCTTTTACAGCAACCGGGTGTTAAAGATGTTAGTTATAGTTTTGCCAGCCCATCCGACAACTCTAACATAGGGGAGGACTTTACATATGACAATGCAACGAAACCCGCAAATTTTGAAGCTAATATGAAATTTGCTGATGCTGAATACTTTAAATTGTATAATTTACAGATGGTGGCAGGCCGTCCGTATATCAAAACAGATACCATTCATGAAATTGTAGTAAACGAAATGCTACTTAAAAAGTTAGGGGTTTTAAACCCTAATGCTGCCATCGGTAAATATATTGCGCTTGAAGATGGTAAAAAAGCCCGGATTGTTGGCGTGGTAAAGGATTTTAATGTTAGCTCATTAAAAAAGCAAATACCACCGGTTATTATGGCGTCGTATAAAGATTTTTACCATTCTATTAATATCAAAGTTCAACCTGCCGATATGAAACGAACGCTTTCATCAATTGAACGTACATGGAACAGCACTTTCCCGAATTATGTTTATGAGTACAAATTTCTGAATGAAAAAATAGCAGATTTTTATAAAATCGAAAGCCAACTATCACAGTTATATAAAATATTTGCAGGCATCGCCATATTTATTTCTTGTTTGGGCTTATACGGCCTTATATCATTTATGGCAGTACAGCGCATTAAGGAAGTTGGCATCCGTAAAACTTTAGGGGCATCAGTAAGCAGTATTGTTTACCTTTTCTCAAAAGAGTTTACCGTATTAATTTTAGTTGCTTTTGCTATCTCGGCGCCATTAGGCTGGTATTTAATGAATAAATGGCTTATGACATTTACCTATAGATACTCCTTTGGCCCCGGTATTTTTATTCTCGCAATTGCAGCCTCTGTAATTATTGCCTGGTTAACAGTCGGCTATAAAGCACTAAAAGCAGCGTTGGCTAATCCTGTTAAAAGCTTACGAAGCGAATAAGTAGTTTAACATTAATCACAACCATCACCATGATAAAGAATTATATAAAAACAGCTTTTCGTTCCCTTCAAAAAAACAAAGGGTTTACAACAATTAATGTGCTTGGACTTGCTTTAGGGCTTGCAACCTGTTTGCTTATAGTTTTTTATGTGGTTGATGAATTGAGCTACGATAAATACAACGTAAATTCCAGCCGCATTTATCGTGTAAACGAAGACCTGAAGTTAGGCGATAATAAAGTGCAGTATGCGGTTTGCATGGCTCCGCTAGCTCAAACTTTAAAAAATGATTTTCCTGATGTGGAGAATGCTGTGAGGCTGAAAAAGATTGGCGACATGCATGTAACCAAAGGCACTGAAAGTATTTTAGAAGATAACGCCTTATTTGCCGACCCCTCAGTTTTTGATGTATTTACCTTACCTGCAATTTATGGTGATGAAAAAACAGCTTTAGCAGAGCCGAATACAGTAGTTATTACCGAAGAAATGGCCAAAAAGTATTTTGGCAAATTGAATGTGGTTGGCGAAAATTTAATAATAGACGGCAATTTGCAGAAGCCTATTAAGGTTACCGCGGTAATTAAAAATATACCTGAGCAATCACATTTTCATGCTGATTTTTTGGTGTCGATGGCATCCAATCCGGAAGGCCATTCAACCGAATGGCTGCGCAGTGATTATAATACCTATGTGTTAATGCGTAAAGGCGCTCATTACAAAAGACTGGAAGCTCAATTCCCACAGTTTTTAAGGAAATATAGTGGCGGTCAAATGCAGCAGGAGCTCAATATGAGCTATGATACTTTTGAAAAGAATGGCAGCTTTTTCAGGCTGAATATGATGCCATTAACCGATATACACCTGCACTCCAATTTAACCGGTGAGCTTGGTACAAACGGAAACGTTGAGTATGTATACATTTTTTCGGCTATCGCGATATTCATATTGCTGATCGCTTGTGTAAACTTCATGAATCTATCAACCGCAAGGTCGGCTAATCGTGCACGTGAGGTAGGGGTACGTAAAGTGTTAGGCTCGGCACGTAAACACCTCATGTTTCAATTTTTAGCCGAATCAACTATGGTTACTTTCATAGCTGTAATTATTGCTTTGGTTGTAGCTATGTTGGCATTGCCGGCATTCAATCACTTCGCAGGTAAAAGCATCATTGTTAACAGTCACACACTTATTTGGCTGGCACCATTGGCATTAATTGCAATTTTACTGATTGGCCTTTTAGCAGGGTTATACCCGGCCTTCTTCTTATCGGCATTTAATCCTATGCAGGTGCTAAAAGGTAAAATATCGGCAGGTTTTAAAGGTGGGGCCTTACGTAGCTTTTTAGTGGTGCTGCAGTTTTCAATCTCTATTTTTCTGATCATCGGTACGCTGGTCATCTATAACCAACTTCACTACATTCAAAACCGGGATCTGGGTTATAACCGTAACCAGGTGCTAATTATTCAACATGCCTTTGAATTGGGCGATCATGCCAAAACATTCAAACAAGAAATAAAACAGCTGCCCGGCGTTACCAATGCTACGCTAAGTGGTTACTTGCCTGTTAAATCAACCAGAGGTACGGGGATATTTTATAAAGAAGCCGTTGCTGACCCTAAAAAATCACTATTCCCGCAAATATGGAGTATTGACGAAGATTATATCAGCACGCTGGCAATGAAAATAAAATCAGGCCGTGATTTTTCCGCTCAAATGCCATCAGACTCCAATGCTATTGTGATCAATGAAACTGCAGCGAAATTCCTGGGTTTTACCGACCCGGTAAATAAGGTTGTTTACAGATCATCAGGAGGCCCCAATCCGACTTATAAGCCTTATACCATTATTGGTATGGTTAAGGATTTTAATTTTAGTTCGCTGCGCGATAATATTTCGCCGGTGGTGATGCAGCTTAATACTGATAACAGCAGTTTAAGTATTAAAGTAAATACCGCCAATATGCCTGCGCTACTTTCGCAAATAGAAAATAAATGGAAAGGTTTTACACCTGCGCATTTCCAATACAGCTTCATGGATCAGGATTTTGACGCCATGTATCGTTCAGAGCAACGCATCGGGACGATATTTATAGCCTTTACCACTTTAGCTATTGTTATTGCCTGTTTAGGATTGTTCGGCTTAGCTGCTTACGCTGCAGAGCAACGTACTAAGGAAATAGGTATACGCAAAGTGTTAGGCGCAAGCATAGCAACCATTGCAGGCATGTTATCGCTTGATTTTATAAAGTTAGTGTGTATTTCTATACTTATTGCTTCGCCAATTGCCTGGTATCTGATGCAAAAATGGCTACAGGATTTTGCATATAGAATAGGCATAGCGTGGTGGGTGTTTGCCATAGCAGGTGTTGCAGCATTATTTATCGCTTTTATTACCATCAGCTTTCAATCTATCAAAGCCGCAGTTGCAAACCCGGTTAATAGTTTACGGAGCGAATAGTTACCATTCATTAAAATTCACAATCATGATAAAAAATTACATCAAAACAGCCATCAGATCTCTTAGTAAAAATAAGGGTTTTACGGCCATAAATGTATTGGGCTTAGCGCTTGGCCTTGCCAGTTGCCTGCTGATTATATTTTATGTATTTGATGAATTAAATTATGATAAATACAACACAAAAGCTGATCGTATTTATCGTGTTAATGAAGATATTCGTTTTGGTGGTAACACTAACTCTTACGCCGTTGCTCCTGCGCCATTAGCATCGGCTTTAAAAAATGATTTCCCCGAGGTTGAGCAAGTAGTTAGGTTTCGTTCTCGTGGTGGGGTGCAGGTTAAAAAAGGGAACCAGGACATTCAGGAGAATATGGTGGTTTATGCCGATCCCAACGTGTTTAAGGTATTTACTTTACCCATGATTGATGGCGATCCGGGTACCGCTTTAAATGATACGCATAGTATAGTTATTACCGAAAAAGCGGCTCAAAAATATTTTAACCGAACAAATGTTGTTGGGCAGGTACTAACCATTAATGATACATCACTATATAAAATTACTGGTGTAATTAAAAATATCCCCAAACAATCACACTTTAATTTTGACTTCTTTTTATCGATGGCATCAACCCTTGAAGGTAAAGATGATGCATGGTTCAGTAGTAATTTTAATACTTATGTTTTGCTTAGGCCAGGTACTGATTTTAATAAATTTCAAGCTAAGATACCGGCTTTCTTTCAACGACAGGCAGGCCCGCAAATGCAAAGTGTTCTGCATTTAACCTTCGCTAAATTTGAGCAGGGCGGTAACTATTTTCGAATAAATTTCACTCCGCTTGAAAAAATACACCTTTATTCAAACCGTGAAGCTGAACTGGGTATGAACGGTAATATAGAGTTCATATACATGTTTTCGGTAATTGCATTATTTATATTGCTGATAGCCTGTGTAAACTTCATGAATCTTTCTACTGCACGCTCGGCAAACCGCGCCCGGGAAGTAGGGGTACGTAAAGTATTAGGCTCGCCACGCAAATATCTTATAGCCCAGTTTTTAACCGAATCAATAATTGTTACGTTGATAGGTGCTATCATAGCATTTTTTGCAGCCTGGGCATTATTGCCGCTATTTAATCAAATGTCGGGCAAGGACTTAACTATCACTGTAAAAACAATCGTTTGGATAGTGCCGTTGATGATAGCATTAGTATTAATAATAGGGGCGCTGGCGGGTTCATATCCTGCATTGTTTCTTTCAGGCTTTCAACCAATTGATGTGCTGAAAGGTAAATTGGCATCAGGTTTTAAAGGTGGTATGCTGCGTAGCTTTTTAGTGGTATTTCAGTTTACTATATCTATCTTCCTGATCATTGGTACATTGGTTATTTACAACCAATTAAAATATATCCAGAGTAAAGATCTGGGTTATAACCGTAACCAGGTATTCACCGTTTGGAATGTAAATGTGCTTGGCAATAATGCTAAGGCATTTAAACATGAAGTTAAACAGCTAACTGGTGTGCAAAATGCCACCATGACCGGGGCATTGCCAACCGGCGGCTATTGGAATAGTTCAGTACTTTTTAAAGGACCGGTTGCTGATCAAAAAAATTCAGTTACGTCGGAGGTATGGGTTGTTGATGAGGATTACATACCTACACTTGGCATGAAAATGCAATCAGGCAGGAATTTTTCTAAAGAGATGCTTACCGATTCCACCGCGATTGTTATTAACGAAACTGCTGAAAAAAAGCTTGGTTTTAAAAATCCTATCAATCAGTTAGTTTATTATCCGCAGGACAATAAAGCTTTGGTACTAAAACCCTATCATATTATTGGGGTGGTGAAAGACTTTAATTTCCAGTCTTTGCGATCAAATGTTATCCCCTTAATATTGTTTATGGGTGATGATGAAGGCGGGATTAGCATCCGTGCAAATGCTGCCAATATCCCGGCGTTGCTTAATCAAATAAAATCTAAGTGGACTGCTTTTTCGCCCAACCAACAGTTTACTTACACTTTTATGGATCAGGATTTTGATGCCATATACCGTACAGAACAACGTACCGGGACAATATTTGTATCATTTACCTCACTTGCAATAATAATTGCCTGTCTTGGCTTGTTTGGGTTGGCCGCTTATGCTGCCGAGCAACGTACTAAAGAAATAGGTATACGGAAAGTGCTTGGCGCCAATATGTCAACCATTGTTCAAATGTTATCCAAGGATTTTATTAAGCTGGTGGTAATTGCTATCATCATAGCATCGCCGCTGGCCTGGTGGGCCATGAACAAATGGTTGCAGGATTTTGCTTACCGTATTCATATACAGTGGTGGGTATTAGCCATTGCTGGTTCGGGAGCAATATTGATAGCATTTGTTACTATCAGTTTTCAATCAATTAAAGCGGCTTTAACCAACCCGGTAAAAAGTTTACGTAGCGAATAAGCATATATATTAAAACACATCATCCATGATAAGGAACTACATTAAAACAGCATGGAGGAACTTGATAAAGAACAAGTTTTATTCCATTATAAATATTGTTGGTTTAACAGCGGGTTTGGCCATTGGCATATTAATATTGTTTTGGGTACAGGATGAATTTAGCTTTGATGGTTTTCATAAAGATGCCAAAAATATTTATCGCCTTGAGCTTTGGGGCGGAACGGGAGCGAGCAGGCAAATATGGCAAGCCACTGTTTACCCAATAGGTGTTTTAGCTAAGCAGCAATTGCCCGAAGTTGAGGATGAGGTACGAATTGGCTATAATGGTGATTTTTCGTCCTATAGCTACCACGACAAGATTTTTGCAAATGATCGTGTAGCATATGCTGATCCATCATTTTTTTCTGTTTTTAGTTTCCCGATTATATCAGGTAATGCTAATAAGCCATTTAACGATGATAATTCGGTAGTTATAACAAAAAGTACAGCGCAAAAATACTTTGGTAACGATAACCCGATTGGTAAAGTAATTATTGCAGATAATAAGCAAAATTTTACCGTAAGCGGTGTTGTTGCTGATTTTCCGGAGAATTCCAGCATGCAATATGATATGATCATGCCGATGAGTTTTAATATTAAACATATGCTTGCGCAAAAAATAGACCTGAGCAACAATTTTGATGAGTACGATTGCTATACTTATTTAAAACTTAAGCCAGGCACATCGTTAAAGGCGCTATCTGCAAAATTGTTTAATATTCATATAAAACACCGCCCTGCCGATACTGATGCAGCTTATTTGTTATTACCAATAACAAAAATGCATTTATACAATGCTGATCTTACTGATAGGGGCATTACAACTGTAAGGGTTTTCCTGATTGTGGCTATACTAATATTGATTATTGCTTGTATCAACTATGTAAACCTATCAACTGCCCGTTCTATGCTTCGCTCTAAAGAAATCAGCATGCGGAAGATTATCGGCGCAGCTAAAAGTCAACTGTTTATACAGTTTATAGTTGAAACCGCTTTGTTGTTTTTACTATCGGCGATTTTAGCTTTAGTGTCGATCCATTTTTTAATGCCTGTATTTAATCAGCTTTCAGGCAAACAATTAGTTTTTGATATAACGGATTACCATATATGGATGGTTATTATTTTAACCATATCGGGTACTTTACTTGCGTCCAGTATATACCCTGCTATGTTGTTGTCGTCATTTGAACCTTTAAAGGCGCTTAAGGGCAAGGTGTCATCAAGCATTGGTGATGTTATGTTCAGGAAGATATTGGTGGTTACCCAATTTGTGTTTTCAATAATGCTTATTGTTGGCACCATAGTTATTACAAGCCAGCTAAACTATATCCGTTCGAGACAATTGGGGTACGACAAAAGTCATACTTTTTCTTTTCCGATACACGGCGATATGAACGACCATTATGATGCAATAAGAGCCGAATTGTTGAAACAGCCAGGCATATTGGATATAACACGTTCAAATCAAAATATTGTTGAGATGAGGGGCATGTCTGGCCAAACCGATTGGGATGGAAAAGCGCCAGGCCAAACCTTCATTGTGCATTTGATGACTATTGACAAAGATTTTATGTCATTTTTTAAGATGAAAATGGCATTAGGTAAAAGCTTTACAGGCGCTGTAAATGATACCAGTCATTTAATATTGAATGAAGCTGCCGTTAACCAGATAGGCTTAAAAGATCCGATAGGTAAGCGTTTCCAGGCATGGCATATCAAGGGGACTATTATTGGCGTGGTGAAAGATTTTCATTTCGCGTCGATGAAAGAAAAAATAAGTCCGGCGGTGTTCTACTATTATCCATCGTATTTAGGCAATATTTATATAAGGACAACCGGTAACGATGCACCTAAAGCCATCGTGGCAGCACAAAAGCTGTTTAAACAGTACAATGGGCAGTATCCTTTTAGTTATACCTTTCTGGATGAGAAATTCAACGATCTATATAAAGGCGAGCAGCAAGAAGGTATTTTGTTTGACTACTTTGCCGCTATTGCCATCGGTATTTCTTGCCTTGGTTTGTTAGGACTAGCTGCTTATACAGCACAGGTGCGTACCCGCGAAATTGGTATACGTAAGGTATTAGGAGCTGGTGTTAGTAATGTAACCTTCATGTTGTCATTCGATTTTGTTAAACTGGTACTGATTGCCATTGTAATAGCTACGCCGATAGCATGGTATGCCATGAGCAAATGGCTACAGGATTTTGCTTATAGAATAAATGTTGAATGGTGGATGTTTTTAATTGCCGGGCTAATGGCAATTGTAATCGCGTTTATTACCATCAGTTTTCAAGCTATTAAGGCAGCGGTTGCAAATCCAATAAAAAGTTTACGCTCGGAATAATATTTAACCTTATCAGAACCTAACCATGCTAAAAATCAACTTACAACTTGCTTTACGGAATATCCTCCGCAATAAATTGTACACCATCATAAACATTGTTGGCTTAAGTGTAGCCAGCGCATTTTGTATTTTGGTTTATATGTATGTTAAAAACGAGCAGTCGTTTGATAATTTTCACCACGATGGGTCGCATCTTTTTAGGGTTGAAGCAACAGATATATTTGCTTCTTTCGAAAAAGATAACGGTAAATCGCAAAAAGGATTTTTCTCATTCCTGACAAAAAATGAGGATCAAAAAAACATGATCGATGTGCCCGGTGTGCTGGGGCCAGATCTAAAACAAAACTTTCCTGAGATTGAAGGAATAGTGCGTATAAGATCGTTATACAGCCCTATTATTCGTAAAAATAATCAAAGCTTTAAAGAGGGCGACCAATGTGCAGTTTTTGCCGATGCGGATTTTTTTAAGGTGTTTGATTTTCCTTTAATACAAGGTAATAAGAATTCAGTGCTATCGGATAAAAAGTCGGTTGTTATAAGCCAGCGTTTTGCGCAGAAATACTTTGGCAATGCAAACCCTATGGGGCAAACGCTAAATATAACCAGTGAAAAGCTGTTACTAACGGTAACCGGTGTAGCTAAGGATTTTCCGGCAAATTCAAGCTTTAATTATGATATAATTATCCCGCGTGAAACAGATCAATATTATGCAGAAGATATTAAAGGTGGCATCAACCAATTTAATGATTTAACCCTATTACGGCTAAGAAAAAATACTAATGCAGGCAGCTTCCAAAATAAACTGCTTGCTTTTTCTACTAAATATTTCAAGCCGCTTACCGATGACATGACAAAACAAGATCCGCAAAAGAAACAAGCGGTAGTAAGCATTTTCATAAGGCCTTTTGCCGAAGCTCATTACAGCCCTATAAGCGGTTGGGCCCACTATACCGACCTGAAAAACATTTACCAGTTGGTTTGTCTGGCAATAATAATTCTGTTAATAGCCTGTCTTAATTACGTGTTATTGACGTTAACCAGTGCTATTTCCAGGTCGCAGGATGTGGGGGTACGTAAAACTATTGGTGCCGATCGTAAACAAATAGTTCTTCAATATTATACAGAAACACAACTGTTGGCATTTTTATCAGTTATCATAGGATTTTTAATTTCTGTTTCATGCCTGTCATTTTTTAGCGGCTTAACAGGCTCTTCTTTAAGCCTTAATTCTTTTTCTTTTATAAACTTAATGTTTATGCTGATCGGGCTTGCAATTGTTTTAGGCTTATTAGCGGGTGTTTATCCGGCCCTGGCCATGTCGGGCTTAAAGCCGTTGAATATTATGAAAGGCTTCTCTACCTACAAAATTAATCCAGGTTTATCAAAAGGGCTTGTGGTTTTACAATATACTATTTGTGTGGTACTGATTATATCAGCTCTTGTTATCAACCGACAGATGCACTTTATTAACGGTGCCGACATGGGATTTGATAAAGAACAGTTAGTTGAACTCCAAAATCCATACGGTTGGGAGGATATATCAGCGCGAAAGTTATTAAAGCAAAGATTAGCGCATTATGTTGAAAGCCGGCCGGACTTGCAGGGAATGACCAGTACCAATGGTAAATTTGGTGGATTTAATAGAAGTGGGTATATAATAGGTGGGACGCAAACATTTGTACAAGCAATGAGTGTTGATTATAACTATTTCAGCTTTAATAAGATACCAATTTTATTGGGTCGCAGCTTTTCCGCAGATATTGCCAGTGATAGTGCTCATTTAAAACTTAGCGATTCACAAAAAAATCCTAATACTTCATCCGCAAATCAAGCAATGGTGGTAAATCAAACACTTTATAATATGTTAGGTAAGCCAGAGCTAAATGTGGTGAATTACAACATGGGTGGTGTTATTATAGGTGTATGTAAAGATTATCATACCGAAGACCTTACTAAGCCGATAATGCCTGAATATCATAAAATAAGCAATAACCCGTCGGGCTGGTTTTTTATAAAAATAAAAGCAAGGCAAAGTATCCCCAATGCAATGGAAAACCTACAGTTAAACTGGAATCGGATTACCGGCAATATGCCATTCAGTTACATTTTTATGGATCAGGACTTGGCGAAAAGCTACGATGCTTACTTGCGCTGGATGAAAACTATTACCACATCATGTATACTGGCAATACTTATAGCTTGCTTGGGGTTATTTGGTTTATCAGGGCTTAGCACAATTAATCGTACAAAAGAAATTGGTATTCGTAAGGTATTGGGTGCATCTGTATCTAATTTGTTTTTATTGCTTAACCGGGGTACACTGTTACTGGCTGCCGGCTCATTCTTAATAGCGGCACCAGTTGCATTTTATTTTGTAAATCAATGGCTTGATAATTTTGCCTATCGGATAACCCCCGACTGGACTTTATTCGCAACAGCCGGGCTAATTGCTATATGTACGGCGATTATTGCTGTCAGCTATCATACGGTTAAGGCTGCAATTGCTAATCCGGTTAAAAGTTTAAGGAGCGAATAATTAATATTGTAAACTGTATCATAACCGAACGCATCCTGTTGCATTAGCGAACAGTTTTGTATTTGCGATTTTGGTTTAATTTATTGATTTTCAGTGTATTAAATTATTGGTATGTTATTCATACTTGTATCATCAAATTAATAATTATAAAATGTTATCACTTCAACATATTTCAAAGTTTTATCAGGTGGGGGGCTCCCGTAATTTTGTGATCAATGACATTAGCCTTGAGGTTGAGGCCGGTGAGTTTATCTCTATAATGGGGCCGTCGGGCTCGGGTAAATCAACCTTGTTAAATATTATCGGCATGCTTGATGAGCCATCAAGTGGTTATCATTATTTCGCGGGCGAAACTGTTCATCAGCTTAAAGATAAACAGCGGTCGGCGCTTTATAAAAAGTATATCGGTTTCGTTTTCCAGGCTTATCATCTGATTGATGAACTTACTGTTTATGAAAACATCGAGACCCCGCTAATTTACCAGGATTTTAAAAGCATGGAACGTAAAGCTATGGTAGCTGACATGCTGGACCGTTTCCAGATCGTTGGGAAAAAGGACTTGTTCCCGGCGCAGTTATCAGGCGGCCAGCAACAATTGGTTGGCATAGCCCGCGCATTAATTGCAGGCCCTAAATTGTTATTGGCTGATGAGCCTACAGGTAACCTCAACTCCAAACAGGGCGAGGAAATAATGCAGTTATTTAAAAAGCTAAATAAAGAGGATGGCGTTACTATTATCCAGGTAACTCACTCCGAAAAAAACGCTGAATATGGCAGCCGAATCATTAATTTGTTAGACGGCCGCATCGAATCATCAAAACAACTTTGATTGTTATAATATATCTCAAAAATGTCTTTTCATAAATATACCCTTATTGGTTTTTTATTTGTTGCAGCCTTTAACGCAAATGCTCAGCAAGCAGGTAATGTATTTACACTACAGCAGTGCCTTGATACTGCTATTAAGCATAACCTACAGGTTAAACAAAGTTATATAACGGCGGAAACAAACCGGATTTCTTATGTTCAGGCAAAAGATAACTTGTTCCCAACAGTTTCGGGTAATGTAAGTCGCGAGCTTACTACGGGGCGTACTATTAACCCGGTTACCAATACTTATATTAACCAATCTGTAACTTCTGATAACTATAATTTGCAAAGTAGCGTAGTATTATTTAACGGGTTGGCTTATCAAAATGCTGTTAAACAAGCTTCGTTAGCTTACCAATCGGGCCAAATGAATTACCAGGCAGCAAAGGATTTGGTTACCGTAAATGTAATAACCAATTACTTGCAGGTGCTTGATCAGGAAGAGATACTGGAGCAAAGCAAAAGTCAGCTGGCGGTAGCGAAAGAAGGTTCAGACCGGTCGGAAATATTGGAGAAGGAAGGAGCAAATAAAGCTGAATCTGATGTTTATGATCTTCGCGGATCATTACAGGCAAGCAAAGTTAATTTGGTAAACGCGCAAAATTCATTGAATTCAGCAATGTTGAGCTTGTTTCAATTAATGAATATTCCTTATAATAAAGATGTGCAATTACAACACTTAAATGCTGAAGAATTACAGGGCGCAAAGGACATTACCCCCGATGAGGTTTACGAAACAGCTTTACAGCAACTGGCGGTTGTTAAGGCAGCCACTTTAATGCGCCAAAGCGCCGAAAAGGCCGTTAAATATTATAAAGGTCTTTTGTATCCGCAATTATCTCTGGGCGGTGGAATAGGTACTAATTACAGTAACTCAAACTCGAATAGTTATTCAGATCAGTTTCAAAATAATTATGGTACTTATATTCAACTGGGGCTTAATATTCCAATTTTTACTAATCATATCAAAAAGAATAACATCGCGTTAGCAAAAATTAATTTGCTGAACTATGAGTATGTTGAAGAAAATACGAAAATAACTCTGAGGCAAAATGTTGAGCAAGCCTATTATAACATGACCGCTGCTTACAATAAATATCAGGCCCTGGAAGACGAATCAAAAGCCTATTCAGAAAGCTTTCGTATATCTAAGATCAGGTTTGAAAACGGCGTGTTAACATCGGTAGATTATATTACATCTAAAAACAATATGGATGCCGCCAACCTGAACTTAATCAGCGCCAGGTACGACTATTTTATTTATAGTAAGATATTGGATTACTACCAGGGCAAATTATCCTTTTAATATTAATTAATTTTTATACTTTTAGTCACCATTCTATATGTGGTATTTTAGGTCGGTTTTATAAAACAACCAAACCTGCACATTTTTTATGCTTGATATGAAGAAAGTATTATTTACTTTATGTATTTGTTTGCTTAGTTGCGGATGGGCATCCGCTCAATATTTGCCAACTTTTGAAATAGGCCTTAAAGCTGGAGGTACATTATCATCATTCCCATCAACAACTAATTATAAAACTACTGGTGGTGCGGGATATTTGGCTGGAGGTTACGCAAGGTTTGGTGGTTTGGGATTTAATTTTCAGCCCGAAATGTACGTGGAAAGAACGAATGTCACTATTGATGATAATCAGGCAGATGGAGGTGTAAATAAATCCTCTTTTACCACATTTAATGTTCCGCTTTTATTTGGTGGCAAAGTTGGCAATGAAAATTTAGGAATCAGATTTTATACCGGCCCGGTTTTAATATTCAGATTGCAGAATGATCAGCAATTTGTAGATGGCGGCCGATTAAATTATGAAGACCAGAATTACTCATGGCAACTAGGCGGAGGGATCGATCTGCATGACGTGGCGATAGATGTTAGATACGAAGCCGGTATAAATAAATTGAGTTACGGCCCACCTACAAATGAGCACACCAAAATGAATATGCTTAGCTTAACCATTTCTTATAGCTTATTCTCTTCTTATTCTTTTGATTAGTAACACGTAAGGTGCATTATTATTTATATTGCATCATAATAACCTGGTTATAATCTTTTAATTATCATTATGCAAAACGCTGTATGGGGCTGCGGATTTCTATTCGTGTGTTTGAATTTTTGTTGCTCAAAAAGTAATTCTAGTGCTACTGTTAAACCTGTCATAGTTACCGATACTACATTTGTTAAAGGGGCAGATGTTAGCTGGGTTACACAAATGGAAGCTTCGGGATATAAGTTTTATGATAAAAATGGTGTTCAACAGGATCTTTTCGCATTACTGAAGAACCTTGGTTTTAACTCAATAAGACTTAGGGCTTGGGTAAACCCGGTAAATGGCTGGTGTAATACCACAGATCTGATTAAAAAAGCGATCAGGGCTAAAAACGCCGGGATGAAAATAATGATTGATTTTCATTATAGTGATGTATGGGCCGATCCGGGAGATCAAAATAAACCTGCTGCCTGGGTAAACCTCACTACACCGAACCTGATTACAACGCTTAGTACTTATACTATTGGGGTAATGGACACCTTGAAAATGAACGGTATTACGCCTAACTGGGTGCAGGTAGGTAACGAAACAAATGATGGTATGTTATGGGAAGACGGTCGTGCATCAACCCATATGGCAACCTTTGCCGCCTTAATAAGCAGCGGTTATAATGCAGTAAAGTCGGTAAGTCCATCAACAAAAGTTATTGTTCATATATCAAATGGGTTTGATAATAGCCTTTTTGAGTGGATGTTCGACGGGTTGAGAGCAAATGGCGCCAAATGGGATATTATCGGTATGTCGTTATATCCTACAATATCAAATTACACTACTTTAGATGTACAATGCTTTGCCAACATGAATGATATGGTAACGCGTTACGGCACACCTGTAATGGTTGTTGAGGTTGGTATGGAGGCAGATCAGCCTGCTACAACTCAAAGTTTTTTAACGGATATATTGACCAAGGTACATTCGGTAAATAATAAACAAGGTTTAGGCGTGTTTTACTGGGAACCTGAGGCTTATAACTGGCAAGGATATGGTTTAGGAGCTTTTGACAACACCGGAAAACCTACCATTGCACTTAACGCTTTTGCTAACTAATTTTACCATATAAGATTTTTGAAATTTTTATGCGTAAATTAAAGTTACAGGTACAAATGACCGTTGATGGTTTTGTAGCCGGACCAGAAGGACAGCTGGACTGGATGATCAGGGGCGGGGGACAAGAGCCCGTTATTGAGCTGGCAGATAGTTGCGATACCATTTTAATGGGCCGTAAAATGAGCCGTGAATTTATAGATCACTGGGAAAATATTCTCGATAACCAACCCGACAGCCGGGAGCAAGCCCTTTCGCAGCGAATGGTGAACATGCGTAAAATTGTTTTTAGCCGCGCACAAACCACCATCAACGGCAGGAATGTGGAAATGGCAAACGGTGACCTCGCAGCTACGGTACAAGCCCTTAAAAAGGAAGCTGGTAAAGACATCATCGTCTATGGCGGTGCCTGTTTTGTCAGTGCCCTCATCGAGCAGAACCTGATTGACGAGTATCACCTGTTTATTAACCCGGTGGCTATTGGCAAGGGACTCAGGATTTTTAAGGATAGAAAACCTTTAGTTTTAACAAAATCGGTTTGTTATAAGAATATGGTAATCGCTAATACATATCTCCCTGCCTAAATAACTTGATAAAATGCTGCTGCTTTCTCAATAGCGCACACGTTATTTTATTATAAAGTTATAGCTGTTATCACAAATACTACTACCAGGCAGAACACAAATACAAGGAGGTACATAAATGTTGCACCAATTAATTTGGTAATTGTACGTATAGCACTACGCTTATAAAATATCCTTAACGATTTATACAAATACCAAATTATACATACTGTAGCTATAAGGTTTAGCCAGTCGGCTACATGCCAGCCTGTTGGTATAATTATTTCTAACAACATCACAAGTGTCAGAAAAAGAAATAAGAAGCAATGTAAATGGAAAGTGTAAATTAAATGTTCAACGTAATATTTTTTATTTCGCCAAAAACTTATCTGGAATATTAACGCGCACAGGGGCAGCATTAAAAACATCATTTTGGGTATATTATGCTGAAATTGCTCAAAAAACACTTCTTTCGCCCTTGAGCCATAATTTTGCCTGTAACTCAATGCCTTTTTATTAATGAGCCGCATTATAAAGCCATTGCGTTTATGTGGAGGTAGTTTTTGCTGATCAGCTAAATATTGAGTATAAGTAGTATCATGTGTTGTTCCGGGTATCCGGTACCCTTTTTCTTTATTAGCTATGAATTCACTGTCTTCATCACTTGTATCGCCATTGGCTAAAGCAGTATCAGTCTTCTTTTTAGCAACAACTAAATCAGCCTTTGCAAAAGCAGGCATATATGGTGCCTTGCTAAGGCTATCCAATTGCTTGCTGCTCGTCTGCAATTGTTTCTTTGCACTTTTTTTATTATCCAGTATGTCGCGCTTAGTTTTATTACCAGTTTGAAATAATAGTACAAAGTATACCAAACTTATAAAAATGTACATTTTAACCGGGTGCAGATAGCGTATGCGGCGGCCGGCCATGTATTCGTTTGAAAGAAATCCTGGTTTAAAAAAGAGTGGTTTTATGGTATGAAAAAACTGGTCATCGAAATGAAAATAATCGCTAATGGCATGGTTCATCATGTGGCCAAAGCTTTCTTTCATCTGCAAGTTTTCCTGCCCGCAGTTATGGCAAAATTTCCCTTCTAATATCGTTCCGCAATTAAGGCAATCGTTTTCTTTACGGTAATGTTTTTTCATTGGATGACAGGCAACAGATTATTACGCAAATTAAACGTTTTGTATGGCATGTCCAACAGCCAGATTGTGTTTATATCTAAATACAAAAGGAAAAATGATAGCGATAACCAGCGCATAGCTGGCAAAACAAAGCCATATGCCGTTCCAGTTTTTGGTATGATCGGGAAGAGTGAAGAACTTATCGATCAGGATGCCACTTGTAAAACTGCCAAACAACGCGCCAAACCCGTTAACCATCATCATAAACAAACCTTGCGCGCTACCCCGTATCTCGGGCGTGGTTTGTGTTTCAACAAATAACGAACCTGAGATATTGAAAAAGTCAAAGGCCATACCATACACTATACATGATAGTATGATCATCCATAATCCACCGGCCGGGTTGCCATAGGCAAATAAGCCAAAGCGCAATACCCAGGCTAACATGCTGAACAGCATTACATACTTAATCCCAAATTTACGCAGAAAGAAAGGAATAGCCAGGATGAATAGTGTTTCGGATACCTGGGATATAGACATGATAATAGCAGGATATTTTACCGCGATCAGATCTTTATATGCGGGTACACTATTAAAATCGTGAATGTAAGTATCTCCATAAGCATTAGTAAGCTGTAAAGCCGCGCCTAAAAGAAGCGAGAAAGCAAAAAATATAGCGAATTTTGGTGTTTTAAAAAGCGAAAACGCATTTAACCCTAATGAGTTAACAAAGGATCTGTTAGTTATTTTGGATAAAAGCGGTGGGCACTTAGGTAGCGTGAATGAGTATATGCCTAATGCTAAAGCGACTGCCGAAGCGATATAAAATTGGTTGACAGAAGTTTCGCTATGGGAAAGGCTTACTACCCATAAAGCGGCAATAAAACCTATGGTACCCCAAATGCGTATTGGTGGATAATCTTTTACCACATCTTTATTCTCGCTTTTTAATGCTGAATAGGCAACGGTGATGGATAGTGACAGCGTTGGCATGTAGAATATCATGTTCAGCAATATCACCCAAAAAAATGTGGTTGGGTTAGTTACCAATGGTATTGTGAACAAGGTTGCCGCACCTAAAATATGTAAGGTGCCATATAATTTTTCCGCGTTGATAAACCTATCGGCGATAATTCCTGTGAGGGCAGGCATAAATATGGCCGAAATACCCATGGTTGAAAAGATAGCGCCGAATTGCGCGCCCGACCATCCTTTATTTTGAAACCAGTAAGCGCCAATAGTGAGTAACCAGGCGCCCCAAATAAAATATTGCATAAAATTCATCAGTATTAAGCGAAACTTAATATTCATACAGTACCTGGTTTTAATAAATAGTATTCAGTTAATTTAATGCTGAAAGTAGTGAAATTAATGCGAAATCAAAAAGACCTTTATCATATAGCAAGGATTAGCTCTTGATGGAAGCTGATTAAATAAAAAACCAGAATTAATAAGAAGATAAACGGTGATGTTTAGGATGCTTTACGCTTGTTAAGTTCGTCCCTTATTTTGGCAGCTTTTTCGTAAGCTTCTTCGGCGAGGGCTTCCTGTAATTTGGTTTTTAACTCGTCGGTGCTTAATGAGGTAAAGCCGGCAGGAGATGCGCCAGATGAGGCGGTTACCGTTTTTTCTTCAGGGGTTTCATTGATATTTTCAAGGTAAACAAAATCGTTACCTTCAATTACGATGCCCGCGGTTGAAAGGATGAATTCATAAGTATATATCGGGCAATCGAACCTTACGGCAACTGCAATAGCATCGGATGTGCGGGCATCAATTTCAATGGATTTTTTACCGTCGGAGCAGATTAGTTTTGAGTAAAATATACCATCAACCAGGTTGTAAATAATAATTTCCTGTACTACGATGTGGTAAGCATCAGCAAAGCTCTTGAACAAGTCGTGAGTTAGGGGGCGGCTTGGGGTCATTTTTTCAATTTCGATAGCAATGGCCTGGGCCTCGAAACTGCCAATAATGATGGGCAACCTGCGCCTGCCGCTGATCTCGCCCAAAACTAAAGCATAGGCACCAGACTGGGTTTGACTATATGATAAACCTACAATATCCAGTTTTATTTTTTTCATGTTATTACCCATCACAACAGATCCAGTTTTTTATGGAGCTTATACTTAAATGCTTCAGTATTGCTTAAAACTATATCAACTACGGATTAAAACCGCACTTTGGCTTATTTGTTTATAACAATATGAGCTTTTAAAACTTATATTGTAGCAGCAAAATTACTTCCGCAATATACAAATTTGGCCTGATAGCATTATTCAATTGCTTGTTGTTATTACTAAATTTACTTTTGTGCAAATTTAATTAAAATAGAGAGAGTTTAAAATGCAGGTAAGCAGATTAGAAAAGCTATTGGAGTTTATAAAAAACGAACCGGAAGATGAGTTTTTAAAATATGCACTGGCAACCGAATACCTTAGGCTAAATGATAGCACGAAGGCACTGGAATATTACGAGGATTTGATAAATAATCATCCGAACTATGTAGGGACCTATTATCATCTAGGTAAATTATATGAGGCGCTAAACCGCAAACCCGATGCGGTAGCTACCTATGAAAAAGGTATGAAGATAGCCCGCGAAAAACGTGATAACCATGCTTTTTCAGAATTGCAGGCAGTTTACAACGAGTTAACTGGCTTGTATGATGATGATGATGATGACGACGATGAATAATTAATCTACCCACAAGCCTTGAAAAAACGCCAGCTACTTTTTATCCGCGATGCTACTATTTATACATTTACCTCTTTTGGTGGCCCGCAGGCGCATGTGGCTATTTTGCTGCGTGAGTTTGTAGAGAAGCGTAATTATATCAGCGAGGAGGAGCTAATGGAGCTTGTGGCGCTATCGCAATTGCTGCCGGGGCCATCATCAACCCAAACCCTGGTGGGCATCGCCTGGAAGGTGGGAGGGCTGCGTTTGGCTTTGCTTACTTTTTTAATCTGGATATTGCCATCGGCAGTGATTATGTGCATGGCTGCCATTAGTTATAAGATGTTTGCAGGGCAGGCTAAATTTACCAATATCCTGCATTACGTTCAGCCAATTGCTGTGGGGATTGTGGCTTACGCTACTTATACTTTTGCCAATAAGTTTTTAAGATCGAAGGTGAGTACGATGCTGGCCATAGGATCATTGATTGTAACTCTGTTGCTGCAAAATCCATATGCTTTTCCATTGTTGATATTGGTGGGCGGTATTATTTCATCTGCTAAAGAAACACATCATCAGGAAAACGAGCTTCGGGTAAAGTTATTTGCCAATGTTAATCCTAATAAGGTGGCTTATTTTATTGGTATATTATTGTTTTTCGCTGTGCTTGGGGCAATTATCAATCAAACCTCGCCATTTAGTTTGCCGATACGTTTGTTTGAGAATTTCTATCGAAACGGTATTCTCATTTTTGGTGGGGGACAAGTGCTGGTGCCGTTGATGTACACCGAGTTTGTTGAGCTAAAGCACTACCTGGGAAGTTCCGAGTTTTTATCTGGTTATGCTTTACAGCAGATGTTGCCGGGGCCTACGTTTTCTTTTACTTCATTTTTAGGTGGGGTTACCATGGGCAATAAAGGCTATGGCATTGGCGGACAAATCATCGGTAGCATTGTAGCCGTGATCGGCATCAACACACCCGGATTGATACTGATACTTTTTATAGTGCCGTTTTGGGAGGATCTGAAAAAGATAACCCGTATAAAAAACTCATTAAGTGGTATTAATGCCGTAGCGGTAGGTTTTATGGCGACAGCGTTTATACTGCTGGCTAAACCTTTCGGTACCGATTGGCTGGCTTATGCTTTGATGATAGGGACAGCGTTGTTGCTTTATTTTACTAAGATAAAGACGCCGGTTGTGATTATTATCGGGATAGTTTTGGGGTTGGTGTTTTAATCAGCGACTTCAGTCATAACATATTCAATAACCAAAAACTTTGTCTCCATTAACTTATTTTTATTAAAACGCTCAATTTTAAGATATAACGGATCGCTGCAACTTATTTCGCATGCTTTGTTTTTATAACTAACTAATTTTTCGTTGTAATATTTACCATCAGAGGCTTTATATTTAACAGTTGTATCCTGTAATTTTAATTGATTTTTAACTTGTTCAACATCCGGGCTCTCTTTGCTATCATGTATCAAATATGGTATTTTAAAAAAGTAAGTTAAAGAGTCATTCAATGGTATATAGGAAGGTATTATTTTTAATTTAATTCCTTTTTCGTTATTAATCTCATTAATGTAAACTTTTGAATAATATGAAATTTTAAAAATATCGGTTTTGTCGTTTGGGACTAGTTCCATAATATTATTCATATAAGCACCAGAGGCTTGCAAATGTGCTGAATCTGTTTTAATGTATAACATCCAAGATTTCTTAGTATTGCCATCGCCAAAATCATCGTTATAATGTAGTTTTCCCGTACCATCAGCACCGGATTGGACTAAAAAATCGTGAAGATTAATCCTGAATTTCGGGAAAATTAATGCTGTGTCTATCTGCTGCTTTTTAGCAATTACAGTTTTTGTTAATTGAGTATTAACTGCCTGTAAATTAGGTTTTGCAACTGAATCAACAGTTTGTTTCTTTGAAGCAGAGCTACAAGAATACACTGTAATCGCAAGTAGAACTAAAGCTAATTTTAGAATATGTTTCATGCGGTTTAAGTAAAACCGAATATATTAAAACGGCGATTGCTCATCATCCATATCATCCATTCTTGATGGGCGTATGATGAAGTTGCTTGGTTTTTCAAAATCCTGTGAAGGATTTAATCCGGCGAATGCATTTGGTGGTGCAAAGCCATCGCCTCCCTGGTCAAGGTCGGTGAATTTCACAAACTTACCAACGAATTTCAGTCGTACAATGCCAGTTTCACCGTTACGGTGCTTGGCTATAATTACCTCGCCGACGCCATTGGTTGGGTTACCGTCTTCGTCTTCAGTTAAACCGTAGTATTCAGGGCGATATAAGAATAACACCATATCCGCATCCTGCTCAATAGAACCAGACTCACGTAAATCCGATAGCATTGGCCTTTTTGAGCCACCCGGCCTGTTCTCCACCGCACGACTTAATTGCGATAGCGCGATAACTGGTACGTTTAATTCCTTTGCAACTGATTTTAAGGCACGGGATATGCTACCGATCTCCTGCTCGCGGTTACCACCGCCTTTACCTTCGCCTTTGCCCTGCATTAGTTGCAAGTAGTCAATGATGATTAGCTGGATATCGTGTTGTGATTTTAAACGGCGGCATTTGGCCCTGAATTCAAATATATTTAGCGCGGGGGTATCATCAATAATCAGCGGCGCTTGTTCAAGTCTGCCAATTTTAGAGTGGATCTGTGCCCATTCCCATTCCTCTAAAGTTCCTTTACGAATTTTTTCCTGCTCAATTTCTGTTTCACCGGATATTAGACGATTAACCAATTGAACAGACGACATTTCGAGCGAGAATACTACAACCGGTTTATCAAACTCAACAGCGGCATTACGTGCGCAGGTTAGTACGAAGGCTGTTTTACCCATTGCAGGGCGGGCAGCGATGATCACTAAATCTGATTTTTGCCAGCCCGAGGTCATACGGTCAAGATCTGTAAATCCTGATGCCACACCTGTTAAACCATCTTTTTTATCTTTTAAGGCTTCAATTTCTTTTAATGATTCATGGATCAGATCATCCATCTTGCGTGAATCGCGACGAAGGTTGTTCTGGGCGATTTCGAAAAGATTTTTTTCCGCTTTATCCAGCAAATCCAATACATCCGAGGTGTCTTCATAAGCGCTGTTAATTACTTCGGTTGATATACGGATCAACTCGCGCTGAATGAACTTTTGGATGATGATACGTGAGTGGAACTCGATGTTTGCTGCCGAAGCCACACGATTGGTTAGCTCTGTGATGTAATAAGCGCCACCTATCATTTCCAGCTCGCCTAGCTGGCGTAACTGGGCGGTTACGGTAAGTATATCTACAGGGGATGATTTCTCAAATAACAGGTGGATGGCTTTAAATATTTTCTGATGGCGCGCATCATAAAAAACCTCACCTTTTAATATATCGATAACAGACGAAAGGGCATCCTTTTCCAACATTAAAGCGCCCAGTACGGCTTCTTCAAGGTCGGTTGCCTGCGGTGGTAATTTACCTAAACCAGCGTAAGGTGCTGGGCTGGTTATCCGGGTGCGGCGTTCGAATTGTTTATTTTGATTATCGTTATCAGTTATCATGGGAGAACAAAAATATGCTAAAAAAACGCGGATGTACCAAAAGTTTAAATCTTTTTATTTTGATGAGCTAAATGCCCCCATTGACAAAAAAATCGAAACATTTAATTAACAGTCGAATGTTAATAATTATTTATTAAGCCTATTAAGTAACTAATATACAATAAATTATGCATAGTGTTAATAAAATAGTTTTGCTTAATTATCTAAAAATAGATAAATACAAACAGCATCATCCTGCGCACTGCAAAGTTAATTAATATGGCTATTTTTGCAGACTTATTTAAAAATATATAATGGCTTATAATAGCAGGGAAGTTCGCGAAAGCAATCAAATGGTTTTTGGTATCAGGGCGGTGGTTGAGGCCATACGTGCCGGTAAAGAAATTGAATCTTTGTATATCCAAAGAGGCATTGGCGGCGAGCTACTTAACGAATTGCGGGCATTAACAGTTGAGTACAATATTACGGCACAACTGGTACCGGTTGAAAAGCTGAACCGCCTGACGATGAAAAATCATCAGGGCGTTGTTGCTTATATTTCACCGATCATCTACCAAAAAGTGGAGGATATTATCCCTCAGATTTTTGAAAAAGGGGAAGTGCCACTGATTTTGGTACTAGATGCTATTACTGATGTGCGCAACATGGGTGCCATTGCCCGTACCGCAGAATGCGCGGGTGTGCATGCCATCGTTATCCCTGCTAAAGGTTCGGCACAAATAAATCCGGATGCTATTAAGACATCAGCAGGAGCATTATACAAGATTCCGGTTTGTCGCCATGATAATTTTATGCAAACGGTTAAGTTTTTACAGGAATCGGGCTTACAACTAGTTTGCTGTACAGAAAAGACCAAAGAGAATATATATGCCCCGGATTATACCGCGCCAACAGCTATTATAATGGGCTCGGAAGAGGACGGTATCCGTAATGATATTATCAGGATTGCCGATCATTTGGCTAAGATCCCAATGTTTGGGGAGATAGAATCGCTGAATGTGTCTGTATCAACAGCTGTGATTGTTTATGAGGCGATAAGGCAACGCTCCGCAGTTAATTAGTAGTTGGTTGATTAGAGATTAGGTTCTCTTTACAAATTGTCATTCTGAGCGCAGTGAAGAATCTTCTGCAACAAGCATAGTTCGTTATGTATAACGAAGAAGATTCTTCACTGCGCTCAGAATGACAAAAGGGAGATGGGATTAGTAAACGAAATGTAACCAATTTCTAGCCTCTAATCACTAACCCTAAATATATTTTGTTCCAAATTTCTGCTTCACATCAGCCACAACCTGCTTGATGTTTTGCTCTTGGTCGCGGGGACATATGAGTAGTGAGTTGTTGGATTCTACTACGATGTAATCATGCAAACCTTGTAGGATTACCAGTTTTTCGCCGGGTACGTTTACCATGCAGTTTGATGAATCGTACATGATTACTTTTTCTGATGGGATAACGGCGTTGCCTACATAATCCTTATCGGCAAGGTCGTAGATGGATGCCCAGGTACCCAGGTCGCTCCAGCCAAATTCTGATGGTAGCACGTATACGTTATCAGCTTTTTCCATAATTCCATAATCAATAGAAATATTGGTGCATTGCTGGTAAGCGTTGTGGATGTGTTTCTTTTCGTCCGGCGTATTATAAACTGATCTGGCATCCGCGAAAATCTCGTTCATATCGGGCAGGTACTGACCAAAGGCTTTAACAATAGCTTTTCCAGACCAGATAAATATACCCGCGTTCCATAAAAAATCGCCGCTTTGTAAAAAAGTTTTGGCAATTTCTAAAGTAGGCTTCTCGGTAAAGGTTTTTACCTTGAAGAAGTCATTTTTAAGAGCGTTATCGGTATATTGGATATAACCATAACCTGTATCAGGGCGAGATGGCTTAATGCCCAATGTTATCAGGCAATCATTGGCCGAAGCTGTTTCTAATGACTTTTCAATGGCGCTGATAAAGGCATTCTCATCCAATATTAAATGATCTGATGGCGCCACAACAATAGCAGCATCAGGGTTTAAGCTTTCAATTTTAAAACAGCCATAAGCAACGCATGGCGCAGTGTTGCGCATTACAGGCTCGGTCAATATTTGGTCGTCGCCCATGTCGGGCAATTGTTTTTTTACAAGGCTGGTATAGTTCTCGTTGGTAACAACATAAATATTTTCTTTAGGGCAAACCTTTAAAAAACGCTCGTAAGTATTTTGTATTAATGTTTTGCCGGTACCCAGTATATCAATAAACTGTTTTGGATGCGATGTTCTGCTGATGGGCCAAAAACGACTCCCTATACCTCCTGCCATGATGATGGCATAATAATTTTTATTCATTTGTTGGGAAAAATTTTAATTGCATACAAGGCCGCAAAAATGTACAATATTCTGTAAAATTTATATTAATTGAAATTAAATAAATTAAAAGCCTTGATAGCCGTATTTTAAAATGGTTGAGGGTGCCAAATTGTTTTTAAAGATTAATCATTTCAATATAAAATTTTAGTTGAATCTCATCGTTTATTGATAAAATATTATTATTTTTAATCTTATTCAAGAAACCACACAATAGAAGTACGTAAATAAATGATAGAGACTAAGAAGTCGCTTTTTGATAATCTCCAAAACTTTTTTGGATTTGATAATTTTAAGGGGGAGCAGGAAGCGATTATAACTAACATACTTGCGGGTAATGATACATTTGTGATAATGCCTACCGGTGGTGGCAAATCCATGTGTTACCAGTTGCCTGCATTGATGAGCGAAGGAACAGCGATTGTGATCTCGCCACTTATTGCATTGATGAAAAACCAGGTCGATCAGCTTCGTGCCTTTGGCGGGTCGGATAGCATAGCACATTTTTTAAATTCATCATTAACTAAAGCGGATATAGCACGTGTTAAGGATGACGTTTTAAGCGGTGTAACGAAATTGTTATATGTTGCACCTGAATCATTAACCAAACAAGAAAATATTGATTTCTTGCGCTTAAATCAGGTGTCATTCGTGGCGGTTGATGAGGCGCACTGTATATCAGAATGGGGGCATGATTTCCGCCCCGAATACCGTAAGATAAGACAAGTTATCAGCAATATTGGCGATAATATCCCAATTATTGCTTTAACCGCTACCGCTACTCCTAAAGTTCAGCAGGATATTCAAAAAAACCTGCAAATGAACAATGCCACTATCTTTAAATCTTCATTTAACCGTTCAAACCTTTTTTACGAAGTGCGTGCAAAACGCAATGTGATAAAAGAGATATGCAAGTTTGTTAAGCAAAATCAAGGTAAATCGGGCATTATATACTGCCTGAGCCGTAAAAAGGTGGAAGAGGTTGCTGAAGTACTTAATTTAAACGGTATTAAAGCACTGCCATACCATGCAGGCCTTGATCCAAAGGTAAGAGCAGATACGCAGGATAAATTTTTGATGGAGGATGTGGATGTTATTGTAGCAACCATAGCCTTCGGGATGGGGATTGATAAACCTGATGTTCGTTACGTGATACATCATGATGTGCCTAAAAGCATGGAAGGTTATTATCAGGAAACCGGCCGCGCTGGCAGAGATGGTGGCGAAGGTGTTTGCGTAGCTTTCTATTCACAGAAAGATATTGATAAGCTTCAGAAATTCATGAAGGATAAGCCTGTTGCCGAACGCGAGATAGGCACACAGATATTGAAGGAAGTTATTGACTATGCTGAAGCTTCAGTATGCAGGCGTAAACAACTGCTGCATTATTTTGGTGAGAACTTTAACGAGGCTGGCTGTAATAGCATGTGCGATAATTGCTGCGCGCCAAAAACTTACTTTGATGGCGAAGAGCATTTACACCGTGCATTAAGCCTGATTAAGCAAATAGGCGAGAAGTTTGATGATCACCACATCATTAGTATTTTGATGGGGCAGGATAACGCACAAATACATAATTACGAGCATCATTTACTGGATGCCTTTGGTGCAGGTAAGGAGCAAGGCGAAAATCTTTGGAACTCCCTGTTACGCCAGGCATTGTTGAATAACTTCTTATCTAAGGATATTGATCAATACGGTTTGCTGCGTTTAACACGTACAGGTAATTCGTTTTTAGATAACCCATACAGCATCCGTTTTACGTTAAACAGCCCTATTGAGGCTGTTGATGATGATGAATCAGAAGATGGCCCTAAAGCAGGCGGAGGTGCATTGGATACCCAGTTATTACAAATGCTTAAGGATCTGCGTAAGAAGATTGCTAAACAGAAAGGATTGCCGCCATTTGTGGTTTTCCAGGATCCATCTTTAGAAGAAATGTGTACGCATTATCCGATCAATATCGAAGAGATGAAACATATCTCAGGCGTTGGGGCTGGTAAGGCAATGAAATTCGGTGCGCCGTTTGTTGATCTGATCAAAAAATATGTTGAGGATAATGACATTGACCGCCCGGTAGATATGGTTATTAAAAGTGCCGCCAATAAATCGGCGCTTAAAGTATACATCATCCAAAATATCGACAGGCATTTGAATTTGGAAGACATCGCGGCTTCTAAAGGATTAAGCTATGAGGAGATATTAAAAGAGGTGGAGACCATAGTAAATTCAGGTACCAAATTGAATCTGAACTATTACATTGATGAGGTTATTGACGAGGATAAGCAGGAAGAGGTATTTGATTATTTCCGCTCGGCCGAGATTGACTCAATAGATGATGCGTTGGTTGAACTGGGAAGCGATGATTATACACGCGAAGAAGTGCAATTGATGCGCATAAAATTCATGTCGGAATTAGGAAACTAATATTTGATGATTAGTGAGTAGTGATTGAGTGAATAGTTGCTCTTTATAAAAGTCTAACAAAAGCCCTTAGCAATAGGGGCTTTTGTTGTTTAAAGTGTTGCTTTCTCAGCATAATATCATAAATCAGTTGATAAAATTGTTAAACCTGTAGTAATAGCTAACTTAGTACTTTATAAAATATTGTTATGCCTAAAATAGAGCTTTCGCGCGTTAGCGGTGATTATGGCTTTGAAGCCAAAGATGAAAACGGACATATTGTAAAAATGGACAGCAACCCACAAAGTGGCGGTCTGGATTTTGGTGTGCGCCCAATGCAAATGCTATTGATGGGTTTGGCGGGATGTGCAGCAATTGATGTGATCGGCATATTAAAAAAACAACGCCAGGATGTTAAGGATTACAAAATGATTGTAAACGGAGATCGTGAGGCTGGGAAAGAGCCATCACTATGGCAGGATATTAATATTGAGTTTCATATTTATGGCGATATCGACCCCGATAAAGCCCAAAAAGCGGTTGATCTTTCTGTTACTAAGTATTGTTCTGTAGCGGCTACGCTGGAGAAGGCAGGAGCGGAGATCAAATATTCCGTATCGGTGCATCCCGCGGTATAATTATTTTTCTTGTTGGTTACCGTTTCTCACGTATTTATTAATTATTATTAATATTAAATATTAATTAATAATATTATGCTGAGGTAATGTTATGGGAATTGTAATTTAAGTATGAAATTTTGATGAAATTAGCAATTTGAATACAAATGTGTACACTTTTGGGATCAATTCATTATTGAAAAAATATCTAATTCTATACCCCGGTTTTAAGTTAATAAGTGGGCAACTCCAGCTCAATTAGCTGTATTAATCAAACGATTAGCTTGTAATTTAATACTTTGATGTGGTATGCAACTGGCGAAATAACGTTTCACTGGCACTAATATTGTCTATAAAAGAACGTTGCATCCTATATAAAATTAAAAAGGAAAAAACTCAACTTAAAACAATTGCTATGAAATCAAAATTTAAAAAAGCCTCATTACTATTGACAGGAATTATGGTAGGAGGTAAACTTTTCGCACAAACTCCTGATACCACAATGACTGACAAAAATTATGTACAACCATTTTCACATGGTGGCCTTCGTACATGGTCAATCGGTGTTGAAGGTGGTGTATTAACACCATACACTATTTTTGCTCCAAGTCAGCAAGATTACAGATCACCGCACCAGGAATTTGGTTACAGTGGTTATATTAAAGACCAAATATTACCTGATTTTGGTATCCAGGCTGATTACCTTGGGGGTAAAGTTAGCGGAGCTGTAACGCAAGCAGATCAGCAAAGTGGTACTTATAGTGCTTTTAGTACTAAGCTTCGTTATGCAGTGGATTTGATGGCGACTTTTAATATTGCTAATATTGATTGGGCCAATAAGAAAAGTTTTATACAACCTTATGTAAGTGTTGGTGGGGGCGAACTGGGCTACACTGCTACAGTTAGTAACGCTAATGGAACATTTACTGGTAGTAAGGAACATGATTTTTATCTGCCTGTAGGCGCAGGTTTTAAAATTAATGTTGCCACAGGTGTAAATATTGATCTAGGTTACCAGGTTAACTTTGTTAATGCTGATGATTTTGATGGAACTGTTGTAGGAAATAATAACGACAGATTTTCATATGGCCACATAGGTTTGGAATTTGCTTTAGGCAATAAGCATAAACCACAAATGGCAACATACAACCCGGTTAATTCTATGCGTGATGAGTACTTAATGAATGACCAAAGGTTGGAATTACAATTAGAGCGTGAAAGAGCTGCTAATGAAAGATTGAGGTCTGATTTGAATACTACTAACGCTAATCTGGCCAAAATAACTGTTGACTCTGATGGTGACGGTGTACCTGATATATTTGATAAATGCCCCAACACACCAACAGGTGTAGCAGTTGATGGCTCAGGATGCCCGCTACCGGTTAAAAAACCAGATGTTAAGGTTTATGTAACTCAACAAGACAAGGAAGTTGTTAACGAAGCTGTTAAAAACCTTGAATTTGATTTTGGTAAATCAACTATCCGTGAGCACTCAGATGAAAGCTTAAATAAATTAGCTCAACTGTTAGTTAACAAAGGCTTTAATTTGAAATTAGCTGGTTATACCGATAATGTAGGTTCAGTTGCTGCTAACCTGAAATTATCAAAAGACCGTGCAGAAGCTGTTAAAACTTACCTTGCACAACAAGGTGTTGATCCTTCAAAAATATCTGCTGAAGGTTATGGTAAAGCAAACCCTATCGCTACAAACAAAACTGATAAAGGCCGTCAAATCAACCGCCGTGTTGAGTTTAGTATATACTAAACCCAAGCCTGTATCCAACAAAAGAGGCTGTCTCAAAAGTGAGGCGGCCTTTTTTTATTTTAAGACGATTTTCGTAACTTAAAGTCATGGGAGCGAAAGTAGTTTTTAAGCCATATGACCCTGACCAGTTAACGGTGCTGCCG
>Ga0302303_10000178_pt1 | contig 65783 bp, 62 predicted proteins | sample III_Palsa_E2_1_FD_194542 | JGI IMG/M metagenome (GOLD analysis project Ga0302303, IMG submission 194542) | Peat permafrost microbial communities from Stordalen Mire near Abisko, Sweden - III_Palsa_E2_1 | ecosystem: Environmental > Terrestrial > Soil > Palsa > Peat permafrost | place: Sweden...
ATAGAAGTTTATGGCAGGATGCAGTTAAGTACGCTGCAAGTGGTGAGGATTTTACTATGGTGCCGGATTTTAAAGAAATATACATCGGTCATACCCAAACGATACAATGGGAACCGGATAAACCATTACAGGCCTTTAATATCTACAACGTTGATACCGGTACCGGGGGGTCGGGACGGTTAACGATTATGGACATCGACACGAAAGAATACTGGCAATCTGATTTAACGTTAGCGCTTTATGGCAATTTAACGGAGCATAAAGAAAGCCAGTCGCTGACTTGAGCCCAGCGCAACATTTGGCTGGCAATCTTATTTGCTAATTAATTTAGCATATTGTAGCTCTGTTTAGCAATCTTTTTTGCCGATGAAAAGAAAAAACAATACCCCATGTACACCATATCCGCAAAGTTAGCCTACGCCGGGATACACGGTAAAGGGTATATAACGGACGGGAGTTGTTCGCTTTCAGCGGCTCCGCCCGCCCTTGACAGTTTAACCCACTACGCGCTTTTGGTTGCTTACGTGGTTAAGTGGGGTGTGCGCACCACAGGCTTGCAGGGCGGGAATGCACTAGCGGGCTATTTTGTTAATTGTTAGTTAATTAATGGCTTTTACAGTTGCTTTGTAGAAAAAAACTTAACTAAATTTGGGTTTTGTGGGGCAATGAATGTGAAGTACCGGGGCTTGTTTTAGAAGCAAAAACAAGGTTAAAGCGTAAAAGTTTAACGGATTGCAAGCCTTTTAAGGCACGATCTTTTGAAAGTGATAAACTTTCCCGCTTAAACTAGCCGTTAGCAAAGTCGGCTTGAACATCACCTAAAGTAGTCTATCGAGGTGCCATACAAAAGATGCCCGACTTTTTATCCTACGCGAAAGCGGTGTATGATAAAAGCATTATCATAAAAATAAAAAAAAGATACGGCTCATATAATTTTGTTTATTTGTTGAAATGACTTAAAGGTGCTTATAACCAAGCGCATTCAAAGCTGCCGGGATTTATTTTACCTTTAAAATTCAATATATTTACACAAGGTGTTAAAGCCCTGCAAGCATGGATAAATTGATCGCTTATATCTTACAATTCGGTAACTTAAATCGGCAGCAGGTTAACCTGATCACCAGTAAGGCCCGTGAAAAAAGGCTTCATAAACAGGACTATTTTTCGGAGGCAGAAAAGATCCCACGGCAGGTGGGTTTTATTTTAAGCGGTGTTATCCGGGTGTTTTCCTATAATGAAAAGGGAGAGGACATTACCCGTTTTTTTATCACCGAAAATAATTTTGTCGTGGACCTGGATCATTTTTCCAGCGGATTTCCCGCCACGGGCTATGTCCAGGCGATTACAGACTGTGATTTAATCGTATTTTCGCAAGCCGACTGGAATGAATTGTCGACTACCATTGCCGATTGGGACCCGATCATCAGTAAAATAGTTTCCAAAACACTTTTGCATAAGCTCGAACGGATCAGTCCTTTGGTGGCAGAGGACGCGACCACCCGCTATTTAGCCTTTTTGAAAAAATACCCGCAACTGGCTAATCGTGTTCCGCTGTCCTATGTAGCTTCCTACCTGGGCATTACGCAGTCTTCGCTAAGCCGGATAAGAAAAAAGATAAGCTAACGCACTTTTTGCCAAATGGCAAATGATTTTGTTTTGAATGGGGCCATCTTTGACGCATCATAAAATGTGATCAACATGAAACATACAAAAGAACAAATCGAAACCTTTTACCAGGACTTTCTCCATGCCTTTACTTTAGGGGCCCCCAACGTAGCTGAACATTTTGCGGCGCATGCGGTCATCGAGTATCCTTATGCAGCAACACCGGTCAGCATGAGCCGGACGGAATATGTTAACCAGTTAGCTGGTATATTGCCGAAAATGGGAAAATTGGAATTCCGAGATTTAATTATTTATACCACCGACCTACCCGGCACTTATTGGGCCACCGTGCATGGCGAATGTATCATACCTTTCACCGGCAAGTTATTTGAGCAAAACTACGTGGTCCGTTTTTCAATTGGAGAGGAACTGAAGTTTACTGGCTACACAGAACATTGGAATCCGCTCAATATGGGAAAAGCCTTCGCTAAATAAAATTAGAACCGATGAGCTATACCTACAACATCGATCCGAAGGCCATGTTCGAGGATCGTTCCAAACAATTCGTTTCATTCGGCATTCCCAAAGCCGATGTGAAGGCATTACAAGCGATCATTACCGACATGTGGACGGATGAGCCCGGCGGTTGGGCTTTCGAGTGGTCAGTCTTTGCGCGAAACTACCTGGAAGCTGGCAACCCGCTTTTGTCTTCCCTCGCTTACGGATTTGCTAAATTCCCGTGCCTGGCCAATGAAGCGCGCCGCAGGGCGTTTCAAAACCAGGTAGTCGCATATCTTGCCGCTGCGCCAGATTTCCCGGTTAATTTCGAGCGGCGGACGATCCCTTTGAGTTACCGGAATGAATCAGTGGCTCTACCGGTCCACTTGTTCTCCAGGTCCGGCCGGTATATCGATCAACCGGTGCTCCTGTATAGCGGCGGTGTGGATACATACAAAATGGACAGCCACCTGCTCGTGTTAACCTTAGCCCAGCGCCTGAATGTCACCGTCCTGGCCTTCGATATGCCCGGAACGGGGGAAAACCCGGTGCCGTTAAACATCCAGGGAGATGAATTGATACTTGATCTGGTCAAACAAGCGCGTGAACTGGGAAACGGTAAAGTGATCCATTTTGGCTTATCGTTTGGTGGGAACTTCGCTGCTATGACCGGGCTTTCCGGCGCAGTGGACGCCGCAGTCGTACTCGGCGGACCGGTTGATAAGGCCTACTCCAGGGAAAACCTAGAGCGGCTGCCCTACGGTATGCCCGGCATCATCGGTAACGACATGGGATTCGACCATGAACCGTCATTGGATGAATTTTCGGCCGCCATTGGCGTCTTTTCGCGGAGAAGTCTGCTTGACCGCCATGCTAACAGTCCGATGATCGTCATTAATGGCGCGGAGGACGTTTTCGTACCACAGGTAGACACGCTGGTTTTTGAAGGCCGCAACCAAACCGAAGTTCACCTAATACCGGGTACCGGTCATTGCGCATCCAGCAAACTGTCGGAAGCGCTCGACCTAATCTGTAACTGGTTGCCCAGGCAGCCTATTTCAGTTTAGTTTCCAATTGGCTGAAACCAAATGCAGTAGGATCGACAATTATCTGTCGAAAGTCATTCAGTTCCGCTTCGTGTTTACGAATTTGGACAATTTTGTCCATTGAGTCATTCTATTTAAATCAATTGGTCATTTAAGAAAATTGTAAATTCTTTGGGCCCAATATTGCCGATATATCCTTAAACTATTTCTGTTTCAGCGGATATCTGAATTCTGCTTGCGAATTTGGATAATAGATCGCCGAAACCTTTTGCGTTCAAAAGTAGATAATCTATGTGCTATTACGAAACCTGATAAAATAAGATTATCCATGTTTAAGATGGTATTTTACAGGTGTTTTAATTTTCAATTATACAATTTTGGGTTAACCAATTATTAAGTTCAAGAACAATTACCTCTTAAACAATATTAAAAAATGGGATGGGGACTAGAGATACATACCCATTTATTTGCTCGGGGTTTTATTCAATTTGATTTTTTATAAAAGTTATTTATTATTAAAAGTGTTTAAAAGGTGAAAACAAAACTTGGAAAATATCCTTTCAGATTTAACCTGAGAAATGGTTTTGCTTTACTACACAAAAGGAAACTGTATTTTCAGTTTTTCTTTCTTTCATTTTTATTAATAAGTTTTTCACAGGCGCAACAAACGCATAAATTCAGCCTGAGCCCCGCAAATTTTTTGCTTGATGGCAATCGGCGAAATGGCACCACGCGCTACACTCCGGGTTGCATTTCGCCGAACGCCTTCCCACAAGACAAAACGGAAATTCGCTTCGCCCATAACCGATTTGCCTTTTTTTTGCCGATGAAAAAATATAACAACCCCATGTACACCAAAAAGCAAAGGTAACCCACGCCGGGATAAACGCTCTCGGTTGCTTACATGGTGAAATGGGGTGGTGCGTGTAAAGGAAAAGCATGGCGGGAATGGACTGGCGGGTTTGCCCGCTTCATTACCTACATCTATGATAATAATTTTACTATTTTATTTTGATTTGATTAATGAACCATTGAAAATGGTAAAGTTGTTTTCGCTTTTATAAAAAGGAAACGGGATTTGACCGAACAATGTTAAACAAGGATTTGAAAATTGTTAACCAATAGCTGAGGTGATCAAGAATTAAGATCATCTATTTTACTCGATGAATAATTGCACCGCATATTGCACCCCACAAAAATAAAAATCCTTATAATAAGCTGAAAGTCAGCCAGTTATAAGGATTATAGGTAGCGGGAGCAGGACTCGAACCTACGACCTTCGGGTTATGAGCCCGACGGAGCTACCAACTGCTCCATCCCGCACTGTTTTTATTGTTAACTCTTTGATCATAACTTCAAAAAGTGTTCCAGTTTAAGTAAAAATGCAATTTACATTCGCTTTAAATTGGACTGCAAAGATATAATTCGTTTCTTTGCAGTCCAAATATTATTTCATTTATTTTTTATGTCCCATAAAGCAGGTTTTGTAAGCATAATAGGTAAGCCCAACGCAGGTAAATCAACGCTGATGAATGCGCTTGTGGGCGAAAAAATGTCCATCATCACACCAAAAGCGCAGACAACACGTCACCGCATTTTAGGAATTGTGAACGAAGAGGATTACCAGATCGTATTTTCTGACACGCCCGGAGTGATCAAACCACACTACGCATTACACGAAAGTATGATGCACCAGGTTGATGGATCAATAGTTGATGCCGACCTGATCTTACTGGTTACCGACATTTACGAAGAGTACGACGAGGAAGACGTACTTAAAAAACTGGCAGGCACACAAGCTCCGGTAGCTGTATTAATTAATAAGGTTGATCAGTCGGACGAGGAAACGGTAAAGGCTAAGGTTGAATTTTGGAAAGAGAAATTGAATCCTAAAGTAATTTTCGCCATATCAGCCTTAAAAGATTATAACGTGGTTGCGGTAATGAACTTTGTAATTGAGCATTTGCCCGAGCATCCGCCATATTACGAAAAGGATGCATTAACCGATCGTAACGATCGTTTTTTTGCTTCGGAGATGATCCGCGCGCAAATATTCAAGCAATATAAAAAAGAGATCCCTTACAGCAGCGAGGTTATTGTAACCGCTTTTGTTGAGGGTGAAAAGCTGCACCGCATCAGCGCCGAAATTATTGTTGAACGCGATTCGCAAAAAAATATTCTGATAGGTAAGGACGGCAGTATGCTTAAAATAGTAGGCACCTACGCCCGCCGAGATATGGAAGATTTTTTCCAAAAGAAAGTCTTTTTAGAGATGTTTGTAAAAGTTATTCCAGACTGGCGCAGCAAAAAAAATTACCTGAAAAAGTTTGGGTACGAATAATAGTTTAAAGTTGTATGTTAAAAGTTGAAAGTACTTTGCATATAACTTATATTTAAATGGGTTAATAAGTTTTGCACTTACAACACACAACCCGCAACATACAACTAAAACATGAGTAACATAGTAGCCATAGTGGGCAGGCCCAACGTAGGCAAATCAACATTATATAACCGCTTAACCGAAAGCCGCAAGGCCATTGTTGATGACGTGAGCGGTGTAACGCGCGACAGGCATTACGGTGTATCTGAGTGGACTAACCATAGTTTTACCGTTATTGATACCGGCGGATACGTAGCCAATTCTGAAGATGTTTTTGAAGCCGCCATCCGCGAGCAGGTAATTATAGCCATTGAAGAGGCTACAGTTATTTTATTTGTGGTTGATGTAACCACCGGCATTACCGATCTTGACGATGAGATTGCCTCATTACTGCGCAAGGGTAAAAAACCAGTGTTTGTAGTGGTAAACAAAATGGATAATACGTCGCTATTGTCTGACTCAATGGTGTTTTATAGCCTGGGATTGGGCGAGTTGTACAACATTTCCTCAATGACGGGCTCAGGCACCGGTGAGCTGCTTGATGATGTGGTTAAACATTTTGATGATGAACCAACCGAAGAAAACACACTGCCTAAATATGCTATAGTAGGCCGCCCAAATGTAGGTAAATCATCTATTATCAATTCCCTGATTGGTAAAGACAGGAATATTGTTACCCCAATAGCCGGTACCACGCGCGACTCTATTCATATACATTATAACCAGTACGGTCATGATTTTATGCTGATAGATACCGCGGGCATGCGTAAAAAAACCAAGGTTAAAGAGAATATCGAGTTTTACTCTGTAATGCGTACCATAAAGGCGCTTGAGGAAGCCGATGTAGTTATCCTGATGATTGATGCGGTTGAAGGCATTGAATCGCAGGACATCAATATTTTTCACCTTGCCGAAAAAAATAAAAAGGGTATTGTTATCGTAGTTAATAAGTGGGATCTGATAGAAAAGAACAATAAAACCATCAAGGTTTTTGAAGAGATGATCAGGCAAAAAATAGCGCCTTTTACTGATGTGCCTATCGTTTTCACTTCAGTTACCGAAAAACAACGCGTTTTAAAAGTGATTGAAACCGCTAACCAGGTTTATGCAAATCGTGCTAAACGCATACCTACTTCAAAATTAAACGAAGTATTACTGCCGATAATTGAAGCTATGCCGCCACCATCTATCAAAGGCAAATACGTTAAAATCAAATACATTACCCAAATAGCGGGCACATCGCCAATGTTTGCATTCTTTTGCAACCTGCCGCAATATGTAAAGGAGCCATATTACCGTTTTGTTGAAAATAAGCTACGCGAAAACTTTGATTTTAGCGGTGCCCCGGTACAAATTTGGTTCAGGCAGAAGTAATTCGATGTGCGGATATGCAGATGTGCAAATTTGCAGATGGATTGATAGAGCGATGAATTAAATAATTGCAGCTATCATCTGCACATCCGCACATTCAAGTTTATTTCAAAGCAGCTACTGCCTTTTTCAAGGCCTCATCATCGCAATTAATCGCTTGATAATAGGCTTCATCCCCCCATTTAAATCGTGCGGCGTAGGCTTTCAGTAGTGTTTTTACCGGTTGCTCCGAGGTACGAATGTCATTCGAGTCCATCTCCTTTATAGTTTGTGAAGCATACAGAATAAAGTCGCCATATAATCCACGGCTTACTGAATAGCTTTTGATAAAATCATCAGCCGAGTCGTATTTAGCAAGTGTTGGCTGTAGCTTTTCAACAACAAAAGCGGTAAACAATTCATCATCTGTAAGTTCCTCAATCAAATTAGTGTCTTCTGTGGTATCGGCTGGTACAAAAATATCGGGCATTATGCCACCTCCGCTATAAACGTTTTTACCGCTCACGGTATGGTAGGGTGATACTTTTTTAAATATACTATCGTCCATATTGCTTTGCGCCGAAAACAGCTCTCCCTTTTTCATGCGTTCGGCTAATTCGTTGTGATAGCTCTCGATACCACCGGCATATGATTTCTGTATCGACCTACCTGATGGCGTATAATACCTTGCCACTGTTAAATTTACTGCGGAACCGTCGGTAAACGGAAATTGCTGTTGTACCAATCCCTTACCAAATGAACGGCGGCCAATAATAACAGCCCTGTCCAGATCTTGCAATGCGCCTGCTAAAATCTCACTTGCCGATGCAGAATATTCATCTATCAGTACCGCCAGTTTCCCCTGCTGAAACTCGCCCGAGTCTGTAGCGAAATAATCCGTACGCGGTTCATGTATGCCTTTGGTGTAAACAATCAGCTTACCCTTGTTTAAAAACTCATTGGCCAACGCGGTAGCAGTATTCAGGTAACCGCCGCCATTGCCTCTTATATCCAGTATCAGTTTTTTAAGGCCTTTCTCTTTAAGCGTATGCAGGGCTTTCCTGAAATCACCATCAGTAGTTGAAGCAAACTTGCTGATCTTGATATAACCAATATCATTGGTAACCATGTAGGCGGCATCCATGCTGCTTAAATCAACATGGCCGCGTTCTATACGATAAAGTTTGGGCGTATTATCCGGTTCCAGCACACTGAAGGCCAACATCTTATTTTTTTCGTCGGTGAGCAGCTTATCTACCCGGTCAACAGTAAGTTTAGTACCCGATAATTTTTTGTTATTGATGTCTATCACCCGGTCCCCGGTGATCAAACCTGCCTTTGCGGCCGGGCCATTAGGATATATTTGGGTAATAAACAGCGTATCGTGCAATAACTGGTATTCAATGCCAAAGCCATTAAAGCCGCCTTCCAACTTTTCATTTATGGCCAGCGCCTGCTGTGGAGGCAGGTACATGGAGTGCGGATCAAGGTTTTGCAACAGATTATTTACGGCGACTCCCTCAACGCTATCCACATTAACCGAATCGACATAATTATGGCGTACAAGCTGCAATACTTTTGTCAGCTTATCGCTCTCGGTTGATGGGGAACCAAAATAATGACTCGTAAAATTATTGTCGCCAACATACAAGCCGATGATAACACCCACCAAAACCAGGATCACAGATCTGAAAATTATGCCGGCTCCCTTTTTCATACTAATTCACTAAGCAAAAATAACGATTTATGATGATTAGTTGAAGCATTATAGGGTGTAACTTTACAAATCCTAAACAATAATTAATTTGACAATCATACACTTAGTAATAAAAATATTAACCTTTTTATTAGATTTAACCTTCCGCTAATCGATATATAAACCTGAAACAAAACAATGCGTAAAAAAAATACCAGATCATCGTTATTCTGGATGGGTATTATACTATTAGTGATCCCCGGATTATTACATGCCTATTTGTTGATGCCTTTTCCCGGCAGTCAGGATCTTAATGCCATAACAGTAGCTTATTATCTTGAGAAATTTGTAAATCCATTACGCTTTGCGGGTGGTGTTTTAATGGCCTGGTATGGGGTTAAGTATTATGGTAATAATTCAACCAAAGGCAGGATTATTAAAGCGTCAGTATTGGCGCTTTGCCTTGGTAGTTTTTACTTTACCGATGTAATGTTTAAGGCTGAAACCATGTTTGAGGAGCCGCAGGTTATAAAATTTGCAAACGCGATAACTAATAAGGTGCCCCAAAATTCTGTAATTATTGGTGTGGTGAACAATGGGGTAGCCAAGGCCTATCCACTGATATATTTAGGCTATCACCATAAAATACAAGATAGTGTAGGAAACCTGCCAGTGCTGGTTACTTATTGTACCATGTGCAGAACAGGCAGAGTGTATAGCCCCATTATTAATGGCATAAAGCAAAAGTTTCGCCTGGTAGGTGCAAGGCATTATAATGCTGTTCTTGAAGATGAAAGCACTAAAACATGGTGGTACCAGGCTAGCGGCTATGCGGCCGCCGGAAAATTAAAAGGTGAACATTTGCAGGAGCTGACTTATGAACAATCTACTTTATCGGCATGGTTAAGCAAACATCCCGCTTCACTTATTTTACAGCCCGACCCTCATTATCTTGCTGATTATATTGATCTTAAGGGTTATGATCGCCTGCAGGCTATTGACAGAGACAGCACGCTAAAAAATAAGGATACATTAATAAGAAAAAGCTGGGTGCTGGGAATAATAATAAACGGACAGGCAAAGGCATACGACTGGAAGCACCTGCTAAAGAAAACAGTGTTAAATGACCATTTAAACCAAACGCAAGTACTGCTGGCGATAGAGGCAGACAGCCTTAGTTTTCACGCCTTTAACACCACTGTAAACGGCAAGCCATTGCACTTTAACTTGAATGCTGCTGTACAACTCACAGACCAGGAAACAGCTTCGATATGGAATTGGGACGGGCTTGCTACCTCAGGAACGCTTAAAGGCAGTCAGCTTATTAAAATTCAGGCCTATCAGGAATATTGGCATTCATGGAAACATTTTCATCCAAACACTTTGTTTTGGAAATATTAGCGCCCTTTATAGCAATGGCATAACGAAAAAATGAACATCCGAATTTCGAAATAATTTACATCCGCTTAACACTATTCCAATAAATTGCTGTTAAACTTGCATTGGTAAGCTGTGTACAGCCTTATTACTTACAGATCAGCTGATTTTAATGAAAATAGGAATAGTTTGTTATCCAACTTTTGGAGGAAGCGGGGTTGTGGCCACAGAACTTGGCAAAGCCCTTGCGGATCGCGGTCACCAGGTACATTTTGTTACCTATAACCAACCCGCCCGGCTCGATTTCTTTTCTGCTAACCTGTATTATCACGAGGTTGCAGTATCTAACTATCCGTTATTTGATTATCCGCCTTATGAGCTTGCACTGGCAAGCCGGTTGGTTGATGTAGTGCGTTTCGAAAAGCTGGATGTGCTGCACGTGCATTATGCTATTCCGCACGCTTCGGCGGCGTTTATGGCCAAGCAGATCTTACTTACTTACGGCATCTATATTCCTGTTGTTACCACCCTGCATGGCACTGATATTACTTTGGTAGGTAAGGACCGCACATTTAAGCCCGTTGTAACTTTTTCTATTAATAAATCTGATGGTGTTACCGCGGTATCGCAACATTTGAGGAATGATACGTATGAGTTTTTTGAGATAGAACGCGACATAAAGGTAATACCAAATTTTGTCGATTTAACCCGCTTTAGCCTGAAAGCTAAGGATCACTTTAAAAAAGCAATTGCTCCTTCGGGCGAAAAAATACTGGTGCATACTTCTAACTTCAGGTCGGTTAAACGCACGGATGATGTGATCAGGATATTTGCGAAGGTGGTACAAAAAATACCTTCGAAATTACTAATGGTGGGCGATGGAAAGGATCGTGCAGATTGCGAGCAACTATGCCGCGACCTGGGTGTATGTGACAACGTGCGCTTTTTGGGAAAACAGGATGCCATTGAAGAAATATTATCAGTAGCCGATCTTTTCATTATGCCTTCGCAGTCAGAAAGTTTTGGATTAGCTGCGCTTGAGGCTATGGCTTGCAAAGTGCCTGTGATCAGCAGTAACGCGGGTGGTTTGCCCGAGTTAAATATAGATGGCGTAACCGGTTATTTAAAAGATGTAGGCGATGTAGATGGCATGGCTGAAAAAGCGATCTATATTTTGGAGGATGAAGCAAGGCTTGCCCAATTTAAAGACAATGCCCTTGCCCGTGCCAAAGAGTTTGACCTTGCGGCTATCCTTCCGCTGTATGAAAACTATTATACCGAAGTGATTGAAAGTTCTAAAGAGCGTATTAACAGCCTTATTTAAAACCATATAGCCTAATTGTGGTTAATATATTATTACTTATCATAATATATTACAATCATGAAACAACTATTTAAGGCAGTTGTCGCCATATTAGCAATTACGCTAATTGCAACCTCGTGCGCCACTCACAAGGGCGCTTCATCAAACAATGTTTCACGCGGTAAATTTGTTGGTACCTGGACGCTGAACGTTGTAACTTATGATGGCCTGCTGCCCGGTTCAGTTCAGGCGATATTTAACCAGGGGCCTCCGCAGGATTTTGCCGGCAGTATCTGGAAGTTAACCAACAGCGGCAACGGAACTTATACCTTAGCCGGAGGCGCATCCCAAACTATCTTCTGGTCGGTTTATAATGGCGATGTTGCGGGCACCATGTTCCAGTTCAAAAAGCTTTATGAAGGCGATAAAGCACAGAACGTAAGCGATGGTTACCGCTTAGTGATCGCCAGTAATGATGGAACAACAATGGTGTTAAAATCAGCCGTTGCCATTGGTGATAAAACAGGCTATGTGGTATTCTCTTTTACCAAGAATTAATATAACGCATCATATTTATGTAGAGACGCAATACTTTGCGTCTCCATGAAATTCCGCATTTTTGTATAGCGGGAGACGCAAAGTATTGCGTCTTTACGGATAAGAAAATTTTCTATTCTAGCTCAATTCTCTGATGCTGATATGGGATCTCAACGTGCATAAAACCATGTTCATTTAACGTTTTGGCAAAATGCTGCTGCACTTCGTATTCGCCATGTACTAAAAAAAGCTGTTTTACTTTTGCCGGGTTTTGGCCCGATAGAAAATGTAATAGATCCTCGTAGTCGCCATGTGCGCTCATAGATTTGATGGAGCGTACCTCGGCTTTTACCTCATATACTTCGCCAAAAATATGTACTTCATGGTCGCCGCGAATCAGGCGGCCGCCTAATGAGTTTGGCTCGCAATAGCCAACCATTAAAATGGTGTTTTTTTGATTGCCGATATTATTTTTAATATGATGCTTCACCCGCCCGGCCTCTGCCATGCCCGATGATGAAATAATAACACATGGCCTCGGGTCGGTATTCAAGGCTATCGATTCTTCGGTTGATTCTATAAAACGAAGGCCCTTAAAACTGAAAGGATTGGCATCAACCTTTAAAACATCATTTACCTTATTGTTATATACTTCGGGATGGTTCATTAATACCTGGGTTGCCTTTTCAGACAGTGGGCTATCTACATAATAAGGCAGATCGGGCAAAACGCCTTTCAATTCCAATGAATTTAAGGCATATAGTAATTCCTGTGTACGGCCAACGCTGAATGCAGGGATAATCACCTTTCCATTTTTTATTAAGCAAGTTTGTTTAATGATCTCCAGCAGAGAATCTGCAATTGGCTCCAGTTCCTTATGTAAAGAATCGCCATAGGTTGATTCCAGCAAAATATAATCAGACTGTGGAAAATTCTGCGGGCTTTTGAGCAGCATATCGCCATATCTACCCACATCACCACTAAACGTGATATTGGTATACTTGCCATCTTCTAAAACAGATAAATGCACGGCAGCGCTACCTACAATATGCCCAACATCGGAAAAATTAAATTTTATGCGGGGTGTTATTTCAAAATCTTCGTGGTAGTCTACAATTTTAAAAAGGCGCAGGGCTGCAGTCACATCATCCTCATTATAAAGCGGAGTTAACAAAGGTTCGCCTTTCTGCGCGCGATGCTTATTGCTGTATTCTATATCCTGTATCTGTATTTTCGCCGAATCAAGCAAGAGTATCCGGGTAAGATCCATGGTTCCGGAGGTGCAATAGATCGGCCCGCTGAAACCTTCAGCAACCAGGCGAGGTATCAATCCGCAGTGGTCAATATGCGCATGTGATAATATCAGGTAGTCAACCTTTTTAGGGTTTAATCCAAAACGCTCATTCAGGTCTTCGGTTTGCTCGCCCATACCCTGGAACATTCCGCAGTCCAGCAAAATTGTTGTGCCGTCATTTAAAGTAAGTAAATGTTTGCTGCCGGTAACGGTACGGGCAGCCCCGTGAAAGGTTATATGCATGTGTAATTTTTAAGTGAATTTAGAACTAAATTCAATAATTAAAGTTTTAAAACAAATAAACTAAAATTTTAGTTGCAAATATGAAGCATAACTAATACCTTAGTTTTAAATTATAAACAACCTGATATATCAATGGAAATAAAAGAATTAACCCGTGCCGAAGAGCAATTGATGCAGGTGCTATGGCAACTGCAAAAAGGGTTTGTTAAAGAGGTGATCGAGCAGTTGCCCGAGCCTAAGCCTGCCTACAATACAGTATCAACCATAATCAGGATATTGGAAACAAAGGGCTTTGTTGGGCATAATGCTTATGGCAAGAGTCACGAATATTATCCGCTGATCAGCAAGGAAGAGTACCAAAACTTTGCGACGGATAAACTGATGAGCGGCTATTTTGATAATTCGGTTAAGCGCATGTTTTCCTACTTTGTTAAAGAGGAAAAGATCGACCTTAAAGAAGCCGATGAAATAATGAAACTGATTGAAAAACTTAAAAATAAATAACTATGAACTGGTGGCAGTATTTATTACTGGTAAATGTTTACCTCGTATTGTTTTTCGGATTTTATGCTTTGCTGTTGCGCAAAGAAACATTTTTTCAGCTTAACAGGGTTTACCTGGTAAGCGCTGCTTTGTTATCGTTTTTTATACCATTGATCCAGTCAAGCTGGGTGAAAAATCTGTTCATTACCCAAACGGTTCATTATAGTATATATGGCGGCCCGGTAATAATCATTCAATACAAACCAATTGCCGAGGCACCTTATAGCATAGGGCAAATGCTGATGGCTTTATATTTAATTGGTGTAGTATGCTTGATTGTGCGATTGGTATTACAGCTTATTTCGCTTAAAAGAATAATCAACCAGCCGGAACAGCCCGTTTCTTATGCTTTCTTCAAAAAGATACAAGTGCATGAGGATGGTGCCGACAATGATATTATAGCGGTACATGAGCAGGTACATGCCCGGCAATGGCATTCGGCAGATGTGCTGATAATGGAAGCGGTGATGATCATTAACTGGTTTAACCCGGTGGTATATTTTTATCGTTATGCGGTTAAGCATATTCACGAATTTATTGCAGATAACCAGGCTCTGAAAACCGGAACCAGCAAGGCAGATTATGCCATGCTGCTTTTAACCCAAACTTTTAATGCGCCATCGCACCAATTGGTGAGCAATTTTTTTAATCACAGTTTACTAAAACAACGAATCATTATGTTACAGAAAAATAGATCGCAGCGTATAGCGCTAGCTAAATATGGCTTATCGGCTCCATTATTTATTTTAATGCTGATACTATCATCGGCAACAATAAGTAACAGTAAAGTAGTAACGAGAGTTAATCATATAGCTAAAAAAGTTTTTGATATGCCTGCTAATGTATCAACGGTATCAAAAATCACTTCCCCGGGTGTTACGATTAATGAACCTGTTAAGCCTAAAACAACGGTTAATAAAAATGCAGTACTGGTTAAAGATGAAACAGCTATTATAAATACTGATACTGTACCATCTGATAATTCGCAGGTACTTACTGCAGTAGAGGTAGAGCCCCAATTTCGTGGTGGTAATGCGGCGTTCGGTTATTTTTTAGCACAAAATATACACTATCCGGATGTTGACAAACAGAACAAAGTAGAAGGTACGGTTGTGGTGACATTTGTTATTGAAGCGGAAGGCAGTTTAAGCAATGTTAAGGGATTAAAGGGGCCTAGTCAAACACTTATTGATGAAGGTGTACGAGTAGTCGGCTTGTCGCCTAAGTGGAATCCCGGTGTGCAAAATGGCAGAGTGGTACGGGTGCAATATTCGGTGCCTATTAGATTTGCCTTACCTGGTGTACCGTTAAGCGAAAAAGTTGGAGAAACAAATACTGACCAAAACTCAGATGGCCCAAAAGTAGTAGTTGTTGGTTATGGCAAGCAAGATACCACTAAGCACAGTACGTTAACACTATCTGGCCCATTACGTCCATTATACGTGATTGATGGTAAAGAAGTTGATAATGATGTGCTTAAAAAATTAGACCCAAACACTATTGCAAGTATTAGCGTGCTGAAAGATGCATCGGCTACATTAATGTACGGCGAAAAAGGGAAAAATGGGGTAATTATTATAACAACAAAGAAATAATCCTAAACCTTAAATCCTATATAAAAGCTGCTAAGCAAATGGTTTAGAAGCTTTTGTTTTATAGGTAGTAAATAGCAAAAAATAACCCGCCACTTTAAAACGAAATAAAATTTAAACTTTGAAAACAAACACCTTAAATAAATTATTAATTTAGCAGCCAATTAGGTGATACAAATTTTATAAAAATGAAACCTTTCATATCAGCAAAATTTTACGGAGTTATTAATTACGCGGTTGTTATATTATTGCTTTGCACCCCTTGGTACTTAGGCTATTACCATAGCTCTGAATACTACTACATAGGTGGTGCTGCTTTATTTTTACCGCTTTTATTTGGTTGGCTGCAATTTATTATGGCTGTATTCAGCAATAATCCGCATGGCTTAATAAAGGTTTTCCCGATGCAAATGCACTTATTTTTAGATGTAATTACGGGTTCATTCCTATTGGCATCGCCATTTGTGTTCGGTTTTTCTGAAAAATCATTTTGGCCGCAGGTTTTAATAGGTGCGCTCCTGTGTATTGCAGGTGTCTTTACTAAAAAATCGCCATTTTTAACCAAACATCAACATCCACATGCTGAAGGTTTGATCACTTCTACCGATTCAGAATAATTACTATACAAGTTATTCAACAGGTTTACGAAGTTTTTAAAACTTCGTAAATCTTATACCCCAATTTGAATAACTAAATGCCATTCTGAGCGATCGCGAAGAATTTCAATACCAAATTATACTGAATGGCAATACAAATGCAGCAACTCAACCAAAAGGAACGTATAATTTTAGGTATCGACCCCGGCACCGCGGTTATGGGTTATGGGCTGGTTAAAGAAACCGGCTCAAAAATAGAACTCATTGCTTTGGGCGTGGTGAAGATGGAAAAAGTTGACGACCACATGCTGAAGCTGCAGCGTATATTTGAAAAAACAGTTGCCCTTATTGATAATTATCACCCCGATTGCCTGGCTATTGAGGCACCTTTTTATGGTAAAAACATACAGGTAATGTTAAAGCTGGGCCGCGCGCAGGGCATGGCTATAGCGGCGGCACTATCGCGCAGTTTAATTATTACTGAATATGCGCCCCGCAAAATAAAACAGGCCATTACCGGCAACGGTAACGCTACTAAAGAACAGGTAGCTGCCATGTTGCAATCCCTAATGAACTTTAAAGAAACGCCTGAGTTTCTGGATGCAACAGACGGCTTGGCGGTAGCGGTTTGCCACTCCTTTCAACGAATAAGTACTGGCAAAATCAGCGGGACAAAAAAATCATATTCGGGTTGGGAAACTTTTGTTAAAGACAATACTTCGCGCGTTGCAGGGGTAACAAAGGCAAAAAAGTAAGGATACTGAAACTTTTTCTGTCATTCGTTTATCATCCTTTTATAACACAAAAGGCTGAATCACACTCTTCTAAATCCTTTCTTTGAAATGTAAATAATTAGCGTTACCTTTGCGCCCGATTTGGCGATGTTGCCAAATTCGTTATTTTAATTCATGAACCCATTTATTGAACTGGGAATCCGTCATGATATTGTTAATGCCATCTCTGAGTTAGGATTTGAAAATCCTACGCCAATCCAGGAACAGTCAATTCCGGTATTGTTAACAGGCAGCAACGATTTTGTCGGATTAGCCCAAACCGGGACCGGTAAGACTGCTGCCTTTGGACTGCCACTATTAGAACTACTGGATTTCGAAGAAAATTATCCGCAGGCACTTATATTGTGCCCAACGCGTGAACTTTGTTTACAGATTACTAATGATTTGAACAATTACTCCAAAAACATGCCCAACGTACACGTTGTTGCTGTTTACGGTGGAGCAAGTATTTCAGATCAATTACGCCAGATTAAACGCGGTGTGCAAATTGTTGTTGCAACACCGGGGCGTATGCTTGATATCATCAATCGTAAAGCGATTGATTTTTCGAAGGTTAAGTTTGTAGTTTTAGACGAAGCTGATGAAATGCTCAACATGGGCTTTCAGGAAGACATTGACAGTATTCTATCTACTACACCCGACGAGAAAAAAACATGGCTGTTTTCAGCCACCATGCCTGCTGAAGTTCGCAGGATCGCGAAAAAATACATGACCGATCCGCATGAGCTTACAATGGGCACAAAAAACACTGGTAATGCCAACATTGAGCACGAATATTACATCATCCGTGCCCGTGACAAGTATGCAGCGTTTAAACGTATTGTTGATTTTAACCCCGAGATTTTTGGTATCGTATTTTGCCGTACTAAAATTGAAACTCAGGAAATTGCTGAATCACTGATAAAAGACGGTTATAATGCCGACTCTTTACATGGTGATCTTTCGCAACAACAACGTGATAAGGTAATGAAACGTTACCGCGACCGTAGCTTACAGTTGCTTATTGCTACTGATGTTGCTGCACGTGGTATTGATGTTAATGATGTTACACACGTTATTAACTACTCATTGCCTGATGAATTAGAGAACTACACTCACCGTAGCGGCCGTACAGCCCGTGCAGGTAAAACTGGTGTATCAATCTCTATCATTAATGGTAAAGAACTAGGTAAAATACGCCAGATCGAGCGTGTTATAGGTAAAAAATTCATCAAGGCTGAAATACCAACAGGTTTTGATGTTGTTGAAAAACAATTATTTGCCTTAGTACATAAAGTACACAATGTTGAAGTTAACGAGCAGCAGATTGAACAATATACTCCACGTATTATGGAGGAGTTCAAAGAGCTGAGCAAAGAAGATATTATTAAACGCTTTGCATCGTTAGAGTTTAACCGCTTTTTAGAGTATTATAAAAACGCTCCTGATTTGAATGCTGCCGTTGAAGAACGCCGTCCATTTGAAGAACGCGGTGGAGAACGTGGCGAACGTGGTGATCGTGCCCCACGCAGCAGCGGAGGTAAATCAGAATTTACACGTTTGTTTATAAACTTAGGTTCAGTTGATGAATTTAACCGCGGCGATTTGCTGGGTTACATTTGCAACAACACCAAAATAAGCGGCCGTACAGTTGGAAAGATCGACGTTAAAGGTGTTTACTCATTTTTTGAAGTAGCACATGAAGATGTTGAAAAAGTACAAAACGGATTTAAAGGTATTGATTTTAAAGGCCGCGAGGTTAGAATAGAAATATCAGGTGAAGGCACCAGCAGCAGCCGTGGCAGTGGCGAAAGACGCGAAGGCGGATATAACCGCTCAGGTGGTGGCGAAAGACGTGAAGGTGGATACAACCGTTCAGGTGGCGGCGAGAGACGCGAAGGCGGAGCTGGTCGTGAAAGAAGCAGCACTGGTGGTACCGGTGGTGGTTTCCGTGATTTTTCAGGCAAACGCCGTGAAGATCGCCCGGAACGCCGCAGAAGATTCTAGTTGTTAGTTTAGTTTCATATGGCTTCCTTAAATGGGAGCATTTGATTGATTAGTTTAGTTTGATAAAGCCTCCCGTCGTTTTACGACCGGGAGGCTTTTATTTTACCGGGTAAACTGCATGATAACAGAATCAGGTGTAAATATTTCCAACTGATTATCATCCAGCTTTTTTATAGCATACTTTGTATAGGGCAGATTACCTTCAAATGAAGTATAGATCGTATCCCCTTTTACAAAATAATCTTCCGGGTCGGGCGAATCACTTTCAAGGGCAAAAGTTTTGCCGGTAATTTTAAGTTTGCTGCCATCTTTTTTTGAATGCCACTCGCCTACCAGCTTTTTATTTCCGCCTTTAGCACATCCGCCGGCAAATAATAAAAACACACAAGCTATAGGTATAATAATTAACGAGTATGATCTCATGATGATGGCAAAGCCTTTATAAAATTACCTATTTCTTATCTCTTAACTCTTCCTTTTTAAGGTAATATTTGTGGCCCTTTGTGTTTACATAATAATAATGTGAATATTTATCAATGTAAACTGTTTGTCCGCCCGGGCCGTATTTGCCATGATATTTTTTATCTACAACGTCGGCTTTGCCTTTAGCAGCCACTTCTGATGTTTTATGGCCAACGTCCTTGGCATCTCTGTCTACTTTACTGTCTTGCGCAAAACTTTGTGTTGCGGCAAATAATCCTGTTGCCATTAAGGCAACTTTAAATACATTTTTCATGGTTTTTGATATTGAGTTTTATTATTAACTCAAATGTTCGGCCAAATGTTTCATTTCAAGTGCCGGGGAATGTTTTTGATACAGTATATTGTATACTGCATTGCAAATAGGCATATGAACGTTGTAGTTTTTATTTACCTGATGCAGGCAATTAACGGCGTAATAACCTTCGGCCACCATGTTCATTTCTAACTGTGCCGATTTAACCGTATATCCTTTACCTATCATATTGCCAAAAGTACGGTTGCGGCTAAATTGAGAGTAAGCTGTAACCAGCAGATCGCCCAGGTAGGCTGATTCTTTAATGTCCCTGTCAATAGGGTGTACTGTATCAACAAAGCGTTCCAGCTCGCGTATGGCATTTGATATTAAAACCGATTGAAAGTTATCACCATACCCTACACCGTGGCATATACCGCTGGCAATGGCATAAACATTCTTTAGCACGGCCCCGTATTCGGTGCCATAAATATCATCAGATACATTGGTTTTAATATACCGTGTGCTGATCATGCCTGCGAATTCAGCAGCCAAATCAATATCCCGCGAAGCTATGGTTAGGTATGATAGCTTTTCCAATGCCACTTCTTCGGCGTGGCACGGGCCGCTTATTACTATAAAATTATTGAACGATATGTTGTAATGCTGATTCAAAAATTCACCGATGATCTGATTTTCATCGGGTACTATCCCTTTAATAGCCGATACTATCTTTTTACCGGCAAGGTCCTCCGGAGTTATGCCGATCAAAGCCTCTTTTAAAAAGGCGGCTGGCACATTCAGCAGTATAAAATCTGCCGGTTCTATTAGTTCTTTAAGGTTGGTTGATATGTTTGCAGCGGGTACCTTAATATCAACAGAACTCAAATAATTAGGATTATGGCCAAATTTGTGGATATGCTCAACCGCGTGTGTATTGCGCATCCACCAGAATATTTCCTTCTCCGCAATATTGTCACATAGCATTTTAACGTTGGCTGTAGCCCAACTGCCCCCGCCTACAACTGTGATCTTGTTTTTTTGCTTGTTCATCCACAAATAAAAATGTCCTGCCAGAAAAAATGTTCTTCCCGGCAGGACAAATATATATTAGATTAGGATGTTTAGCTAAAAGATAGGATACTTATTTAATTTTAAATCATTGCCACCTATCTGAATCTCCTCTTTACAGGTTAGTTACCGGCTGGTTTATCCGTGTTAAATAATTTCGATTTGTCAACTTTTTCAACCATCATATTGTCGGTCAAAGTTTTTGAAATAGCCGAGTACGGTGCCGATACAACTTCATCACCAGCTTTAAGTCCGGTTAGTACCTGTATGTAAGTATCATCCTGTATGCCTGTGGTTACCAATACCTGTTTAAGCTTGCCTGCCCTGTATACAAATACATATTCTTTAGCAAGTGTATTCATTTTAACCTGCGAACTACTACTATTATCATCATTTGAATCTTGTGGTTTACCGCCCATATTCATCTTTTTATCTTCGCGGGTTGTTACCGATTGGATAGGCACAGTTAGGCCATGCACCTGGTTGGTTTTGATATCAACAGTGGCAGTTAGTCCCGGGCGGAAGGGCGAGGGATTAGAGGCGCTTTTATTCAACAACGCTACATATGATTCGGGATTGATACGTACCTTAACTGTAAAGTTGGTCACCTGGTCGGCGTTAGTACCCACCACATTAGCCGAACTACCTATTTCTGATACCGCGCCACTGAATTTTTTATCCATAAAGGCATCAACATCAATATTTGCCGAATCGCCAACGGCAATGCGATTAATATCGTTTTCATTCACATCAACATTCACATCCATTTTGCTCAGGTCAGATACAGTCATGATATCTGTACCTGCCATTTGGATGGTACCTAATACGCGGTCACCTTTTTCAACTGATCGTTTTGAGATTACCCCATCAATCGGTGAATAAATACTTGTTTTGTCCAGATCGGCCTGCGCTTCCTCAACTGAGGCCGAAGATTGTGCCAAGCCATAATCTGAACCTATTACATTTTGCCTAGCGGCCTCTAACCCAGCCTTTGCGCCTTCGTAACTTGCTTTTGCGGCTTCAAACTCGGCTACGGTAAGCACTTTATCGTCTAATAATTGTTTGTCGCGTTTGTAAATGGATGCCTGGTTATCATAAGTGGCTTGTGCCTGGGCAAGCATTTGTTTTGAATTGCCTACACTTGCTTTTTGCGAATTGTAAGAAGCCACCGCGCGCTCAAAGCCTGATTTTAAAACATCGGGGCGTATTTTACAAAGCAATTGGCCTTTCTTAACCACATCACCTTCTTTTACAGGTAGTTCAACAATTTCGCCAGAAACCTCGGCGGTTATTTTTACTTCAAGGTGCGGCTTTACTTTACCACTGGCGGTAACGGTTTCAACTATATCGCGCATGGCAGCCTTCTCGGTAGCAACCTGAGTTTTACCCGGGCCATCTATCAGGCCGGTTACTTTACCAATTATCAGTAAAAGAATTATTGCACCTATTATGATCAATATATATTTAGTAGTTTTTCCCATGATGTTTCTTATTTCGAATGTTGGATGTTCAATTTCGGATTTATTATTTTTATTTATTTACTCAGATTTCCGGCTTATTAAAGCGTAATAGGATTTCCAAGATAATAGTCAATTACTTTACTTCTGAATATGACAGTGTATTTAGCCTCTATCATATCATTTTCAGCCTTGTTATAGTTAGTAAGCGATGTATTATAATCCAATGAATTCACCAGCCCCACGTTATATCGCTGTTGTATAGTGTTAAAAGCGTCCTTATCAGCCTGGTAGGTTTGCACTGCAGACAGATAACTTTTCTCAGCCGACTCCACATCTAAAATTGCCTGTATAATGGTTTTGCTCAGTGTGTTACGAGCAAGTTCTGTGCTTACCTGTGCATATTCATAGTTCAGTTTGGCTTTCCTTACCGATGTGCGCGCAGTAAAACGGTTAAAGATCGGTATCTGCAAAGTAAGGCCCACGCTTTGGTTAAAGTTATCATCAAACTGGCGGGTAAATGAATATGATCCATAAATAGGTTCAGAAACCGGCGCAATACTTTGAACAGCATCACCGGTTGGTACAACCGTACCTATTTGCTGAAAGGCAAGCGGCGTGCTTCCTACAATCCTGTATTTATCATTGGCACTTGAATAGTAAGATGCTAAACTGCCATATAATGCCAACGTTGGATAATAATTGCCTTTAGCGATTTTTATTTGCTGCTCATAGCTTTTTTGCTGTAGTTCGGCCAAATGTACATCGGGATTAACCCCCATAGCCGTCTTGATCACATCATCGGCCGCGAATAATGTTTTTACATTATCCAATTTACTGATATCTGGTTTTTCAATAACGATATCCGAATCAGGGCTCATCTCCATGTATTGCTTCAATGTTAGTATTGATGAAGCATACTGGTTTTGAGCTGTTGTAAGGTTAAGTTGAGCCGTTGACAAGCCAGCTTTAGCCTGTGAAAGATCGGCAAGGGTCTGATTACCCGCATTAAAGCTTTTTTGTGATTTATCAAGCGTTAAATCCGCAATTTCAATCTGCTGTTTTGCTGCAGTTATCAGATCCTGGTTGGTGAGTATCTGTAAGTAATCAACCACTACGTTTAAAACCAGATCATTTTTTACTTTGGCTGTACTGGTTTTATCGGCATCAAGCACTATTTTGTTTTCAATTATTTGGTTACGTAACTGGCCTCCCTGGAACAGCGTTACCTGGGCCGATGCGGTTGCATTAACGTTAAAAATAGTTTGATTGGCATAAGCGTAAGCTCCTGCAACGGGGCTACGACCAAAACCATAACCGGCAGTTGGGTTTGCACTAACAGAAGGCAATAAATTGTATTTGCTCTGATCAACGTCCTGGCTAGCCAAAGCTTCAGTGATCTGGGCCTGCTTGATGGTCAGGTTATTTTTCAGCGTAAGTTCAAGTGCTCGTTGAAGCGTTATTACCTGCTGGGCGCCAGCAGTGAAACTAAACAAGGCTATTAGCGCCACGCTGAGTATACCTATCCGCTTAAATTTTAATATATGTTGTGTCATAAGGTTATATTTGCCCGTATGGTTCATGCTGATGGCGCATGTAAATACGATCTGAAATCTATGTATATTTTTTTAATATTTTAATTCATTTAACATTAATTGACATTGCTAACCGATTGTGAATCATTAATCATGAACCAAAATGTACCTGGTTAAAACACCTTTGCTGTTAAAAAAGCTGTATCCCAATCTTATTTGGGATATTAAGCCGGATAAACCTTGCATTTATCTCACTTTTGACGATGGGCCTATCCCGATTGTTACACCATTTGTATTAAATATTTTACAGCAATATAATGCAAAGGCAACTTTCTTTTGCATTGGCGATAACGTAAACAAGCATCCCGACATTTTTGAACAGGTAAAAGCTGGTGGTCACACCATTGGCAATCATACCTATAACCACCTAAAAGGATGGAAGACATCTGATGAAGCATACCTGCAAAATACTATTAAAGCCGATGAGCAATTACACACCAACCTGTTCCGCCCGCCTTATGGCAGGATCAAAAGATCACAGATAAAAATACTAAAGTATGCCCGGCCAAACTTTAAATTTATTATGTGGGATGTACTTAGCGGCGATTTTGATAGGAGCCTTCAACCTGAAAAATGTTTGCAAAATGTACTAAAATATACAAAGAGCGGTTCAATAGTAGTATTTCATGATAGTTTAAAGGCTTTTCATCGATTGGAATATGTGTTGCCGCGGGCGATGGAGGTTTGGAGTAAGGCGGGGTTTAGTTTTAGCCCCCTAACCTCCGCTGGCTAGCGGAGGAACTTTTGATTAGCATGATTTAACAATATAGCGATGGGTTTCAAACCCATCGCTATATTATTTACGAAAAGCACTTCGCTTTGCATTGCCCTTCACCTAATCTCTAACCTCCAATCTCTATTTAGAATTTCTCCAAATAACAATTACACTTTTTGCTGACACCATTTACTTGTAATTTTTGTAAATTCGCCGCTTAACCTATTAATGGGGTTAAATTCAATATTTTACACCTAAAAAGATCAGATACCATGGCTTTTGATTTAGATATGATCAAAAAGGTTTACGATCGCTACAGCACCCGCGTGGCTGCTGCCCGCAAAGCGACTGGTAAACACCTTACTTTAACTGAAAAAATATTATACGCCCACCTTTCCGAAGGTGATGCTCAACAGGCTTTTGCCCGCGGCGTTGATTATGTTGACTTTGCACCAGACCGCGTTGCCATGCAGGATGCTACAGCGCAAATGGCGTTGCTGCAGTTTATGCAGGCTGGTCGCCCGCAAGTGGCAGTACCTTCAACCGTGCATTGCGATCACCTGATACAGGCTAAAGTTGGCGCTGATACCGATTTGCAAACTGCCAAAGATGTGAACAAGGAAGTTTATGATTTCCTGGCATCGGTTTCAGATAAATATGGCATTGGTTTCTGGAAACCGGGTGCAGGTATCATTCACCAGGTAGTTTTAGAAAACTATGCGTTTCCGGGTGGTATGATGATCGGTACCGACTCACATACACCTAATGCAGGTGGGTTGGGTATGGTTGCTATTGGTGTTGGCGGTGCTGATGCATGTGATGTTATGGCTGGCTTACCTTGGGAGCTTAAATTCCCTAAACTGATCGGTGTTAAATTAACCGGAAAATTATCAGGCTGGACATCAGCAAAAGACGTAATACTTAAAGTTGCAGGTATATTAACCGTAAAAGGTGGTACAGGCGCTATAGTTGAATATTTTGGCGAAGGCGCACGTTCACTTTCAGCAACCGGTAAAGGAACCATCTGTAACATGGGTGCCGAAATTGGCGCTACTACTTCTATTTTTGGTTACGACGAAAAGATCGCAGCTTACCTGAGTGGAACAAAACGTGCAGACATTGCCGAACTTGCTAACGCGGTAAAAGAACATTTAACTGGCGACGACGAGGTTTACGCTAACCCTGAGCAGTATTTTGACGAGGTTATCGAAATCAATCTTACTGAGCTTGAACCACATGTAAATGGTCCGTTCACTCCGGATCTGGCCTGGCCGATCTCTAAATTTGCAACAGCAGTTAGAGAAAATAACTGGCCAACAAAATTAGAAGTAGGTTTGATAGGTTCATGTACCAATTCATCATACGAGGATATTACCCGTTCGGCTTCAATAGCTAAACAGGCTACCGACAAACACTTAACTACTAAAGCTGAATTTACTATTACCCCAGGCTCGGAACTGGTACGTTACACTGTTGAGCGCGATGGTTACTTAGGTACTTTCGAGAGCATGGGCGGCGTGGTATTGGCTAATGCCTGTGGCCCTTGTATTGGTCAGTGGGCTCGTCATACTGATGATCCTACCCGCAAAAACTCTATTATTACTTCATTCAACCGTAACTTTGCTAAACGCCAGGATGGTAATCCTAATACGCACGCGTTTGTAGCATCGCCAGAAATTGTGACTGCTTTTGCTATCGCAGGTGATCTAACTTTTAACCCGCTTACCGATTTCCTAACCAACGAAAATGGCGAACAGGTTAAGTTTGATGAACCGGTAGGTATTGAAATGCCGATAAAAGGCTATGCCGTTGAAGATGCAGGCTACCAGGCACCTGCAGAAGATGGCAGCCAGGTAAGTGTATTGGTTGATCCTAAATCAGCACGTTTACAATTACTGGAGCCATTTACCGCATGGGAAGGCACTGATATTACCGGTTTAAAACTATTAATAAAAGCTAAAGGTAAATGTACTACCGACCATATTTCAATGGCGGGCCCATGGTTAAAGTTCCGCGGACACTTAGATAATATTTCTAACAATATGCTGATCGGCGCTATTAACTATTTTAATAACACTGCCGATAGCGTTAAAAACGAACTGACCGGAGAGTACGGGCCGGTACCTGCCACTCAGCGCGATTATAAGGCGCATGGCATAGGTTCAATTGTTGTAGGCGATGAGAACTATGGCGAAGGTTCATCACGCGAGCACGCGGCTATGGAGCCTCGTCACTTAGGCGTGCGTGCTATATTGGTAAAATCATTTGCCCGTATCCACGAAACCAACCTTAAAAAACAAGGCATGCTGGGCATCACTTTTGCTGATAGCAACGACTATGATAAAATACAGGAAGACGATATATTTGATATTGTAGGTTTAACCACCTTTACTCCGGGCAAACAGTTAACCGTTGTATTGCACCATAAAGATGGCTCACAGGAATCATTCCAGGTGAACCATACTTACAATGCACAGCAAATAGAATGGTTTAAAGCCGGTGGCGCACTGAACATCATCAGAAAGCAAATGGCTTCTTAATTCGAATGTCGAATTTTCGATTTCGAATTTAGTAATATTGAGAGCCTCTCCAATTTGGGGAGGCTTTTTTGTTGGAGATGGTTTTTATAATCCTTACATTTAATTGGTTAAACAACTACCTATCGACCATATAAAATATGCCTTACCCATATACCCATCAACTCCTTCAATCTGCATTTACTTATAGAAATTACCGCAAGTATATTAATGAAGCACTTGCCATACCCGTGCAGGATGAACATGCTACCAAAATGCGGCACTACATAACAAATAACATGGCACTGATGGATGAATATGATCAAACCTATCGTGTTTCTGCCGATTTAAAAGCTGTGTTTGCTGATGCGCCCGCTACTACGTGGCTGGTAATTAGTGAAGGTTGGTGTGGTGATGCGGCATTTAATTTACCCATGATGGCGGCCATTGAAAAAGCAATGCCCGAAAAAATACAGTTGCGCCTATTATTTCGTGATAGCAACCTTGATGTGATTGATACTAACCTTACCGATGGCGGCCGCTCTATTCCCAAACTGATCGTTTTAAGCGAGGATTTGAAAGAACTGGGGCATTGGGGCCCGCGGCCAGCTCCGTTGCAAATATTGATGAAGGAATGGAAAAGCGAAGGGCTGGGTATTAAAGAACTGATACCGAAAGTACATGAATGGTACGATGCCGACCAAACTAATACTGTGCAGGAGGAATTGAAGATGCTGATAAGAGCTTATTCGTGATCTAATTTATCCACGTTTAACAAATACCCGACCACTGTATCATCCTTAATTGCTGATGGCTCATATCGCCAGGTGAGTTTATAGCATGGGGCAGTTTTGTTGTCGATCTCAGCCTTTATAGATTCTGATATCGGATCAAACAAGCCCGCAAAATGTAAAGTATGGGGTATATCTGCACTTATTTTTGGCGTTGCATCCCACATTTGTTTAACTTTTTCATCAGCCCTATAAATCTTCTCAAACAAATAATGGAACCAGAAATAAGGGTGCACTTTTAATATTTTACTAACCAACTTGCTGAACCATATTTTAGTGCTATACCGTCGCAGGTATTTATCCAGAGAATGCCATTTTGAGATTTCACTAAAACGCATGTCCGGGCTTCCATCCCAATAAGCATTTACAGCTTTTTTATAAATTTCAGTTATATAATTATTCTTTTTGCTGGCAATAAACCAGGTCGAGATCATCCTGTCGGGCCCCGGCCTTTCAAATGCAAAAAAGCCGTTAGTTGTGTACTCATTAATCCACAGATTTAATGGCTTGACACAAAAACAAGTAGCATCAGCCCAAACACCTCCATATTGTGCCAGTAAATTTATTCGTAAAACATCAGAGAAAGCCTGTTGGGTCATTTGCCTTGTGGGTAATGAAACATAGTCTTTAATATTGTCAGCGGCCAGCAAAACAACGTTCCAGTCCTTGTTATGTTCAATCCATGATGCATAACATTTTTGAACAACTAAAGGTGCTGTTTCTAACCCTTGCAACCATAAAAACCAGATGGTTTTCGGAAGCTCACTCTCATTTAGTTTGTCGGAAATCATTTGTGTGCAAGATACATTTTTCGAAGCATTTGCGCAGATTCAACTCACCCGACTATGCTGAGAAACGGAAAATTTCCTAAAACTTATACGTTACACCTGCGCCGAAAATTTCTTTCACCTGCAAAACCGAATGGTATGCTGTTACCCCATTAGTTACGAAAGGTATTCGCGCCAGCGGGTCTGAAATTAATTCGACACCTGCATTTACAGTAACAATTTTATTTACTTTCATGAAAAGGTTAGCTGTGTAATCCGAATAAATATTTTGTGGCTTACTCAGGTAATTAGAATATAATTTCAGGATATTTTCAAAGGAAACATTTTGCATCAGGTTTACCTTATAATAGGCATCAACAGAAGCGCCTAATTCAAACAGGCTTTTATCGCCCGGTGTTACGCCATAGGCACCAATGGATGAAAGGGAGTCGTTCTGAACAATGGTAATACGCGCTGCCAGCGGAGAAATGTTGACCCTGAAGTTATCTGATCTTTTATAAGCAAAACCCGGCCCGAATGTAAGATATGCTGGTGCAAAAGGGGCTGAGAGCAACGTTCTGTCATTACCCGTACCACTATAGGAATAACCATTGGTGAATTGGGTTTGAAAGTTGGCATAAAACGTATACAGCCAATATTTTGCGGCCTGGTATCCTAATAAACTATTTAAAATTATCCGGTCATCATTTTTGCGCCATCCAATTCCAGTCTGGTCGCTCAAACCGTAGCCCAATATCACTTTGTTATCCCAGCTCCATTTGGCTTTTTTGTAATCAAAATCATAATCTAGCACAACGTTTAAAGCAAGAGAATTAGAACCACCTGCTGCCCAGTTTGAAAAAGAACTTTGATTGATCAGCAGTGTGTTTTGTCCATGAATGGTCCATACGCGGGTTGTATCTTTTGGGGCAGTTGCCTGAGCATAAACGGCTACACTCAAAAATATAAGAAATGCCAGCATTAAGATTTTTTTCATATTCAATTTAGATTAGTGTTATAAACAAATATAATTAATTGCCTTTTTAGATTGTTGCCGACTTTGTTGCATTGTTCAATCAATAAAACCGTAAAATGGTTGCAGATTTTTAAATTTGGTAATGGGAAAAACGACAGAAGAGGGCAGGGTGCTAAACAGCGGGTACCTATCATTATGAGTACAGCCTTACGGATCACCTGGGCGATGAACGGCTGAGCTTTGATACCTATGCAGGTACGGCAAGCCCAACCCAACAGGATGATTACTATCCGTTCGGGCTGGAAATATCATCAGGTACAACAGTTAGCCCTAAAAATGAATATCTTTACAATAAGAAGGAGCTACAGGAGGATCTGCATCAATACGATTACGGTGCACGTTTCTACGACCCTGTAATAGCAAGGTGGACGACCATAGACCCTAAAGCAGAACAATTTAGGAGATGGTCTTCATACAATTATGGTGATGACAACTCCATTAGGAATATTGATCCTGATGGAATGGCTTGTGAGCCTTGTGATGTACCGGCGCAAATCCAATTGCTACCAATAGTGGCAGAAGCAGGTGAGGCGGTTGTAGTTGCCGGTGCAACTGCATTGGGAATGTATGGACTACACGCAATTCTAACAAATGCTGGAACTCATACTATTATGCAGCGAGATGCGACAAGTACCGTAGCCCCTCAGCCAGCTATGGTTCAAAGCGCAAAATCAACAAATAAAATTTTGCCTGATCATACTGCCGGAGGAGATCACTCGACTATTAAATTGGACAAAACAGGGAAAGTAGTAGGCACTGCCACTTATACTAAGAATCCAAAGAATCCGAGTGGTTTTGATCAGAAAAAAAGAGTAGATATTGAAGGAGGAGATCATTATGATAAAACTACAGGTCAAAGAATTCCGACACCCCATGTACATGAGGGGGATAATACAAGACCGGCGGAGCCAAGCGATTTGCCTCAGCCAAAATCACCTACCCCTAAGCCACAAACACCGCAAACTTAAATAATATATATGGACAGTATAGAATGGTTAATGAACTGGTTTAAGCTTAATTGCAATGGTGACTGGGAACACTCTAATAGTATCACAATTGAAACCTTAGATAATCCAGGATGGGCGTTTAAAGTGGACATCACAGATACAAATGATGAAGGAAAGACTTTGTTAACGAAAGAGATAATCAGTGATGATAATTGGTATGACATTAATTGTGACGGGGCTATATTTGAAGCGTTTGGCGACCTAAGCAAACTTCCATTTTTGATAGAACAGTTTAGGAATCTTGTTAATAAATAATTGCCAATATATGCGGCTATTTCTTGTGAGCCAACCTAGTCTTAACATGTTGGATAAGGCATAAATGGAAAAAAGAATATAGCGAAGTATACAGCGATAACCGCGTTGTACATAGAATGCTGTCCGAATGTCTCTGACTTCAGACGGCTGTGCTAGCGAAGTAGAATTAACAATTCCAAAGTATGCGCATGCCGCGCATTCCCTGAAAAATTGTTCTTTAACATTTAATTTTTATCTATCATACTACGGCAATATCGGCAACCAGAGCTGGTCTTCCGCGCAAAGCTGCGATAACTTTACCTACGTTTATGATCTGCTGAACCGCCTGGTCGCCCCCGCTACCGCAAGCTTGTAGCTCGTGGTTTGGATGGCCCCATTAGCTTTATCCAAACTGAAGAAGGCCGGGTGCTGAATAGTGGCGGTACCTATCATTACGAATACAGCCTTACTGATCATTTAGGGAATGAACGGGTAACTTACGATACTTATCTGAACCAGGTGGCACAGCAGGATGATTATTACCCGTTTGGTATGGAAATATCATCAGGTACAATAGTTAGTCCTAAAAATGAATATCTTTACAATAAGAAGGAACTACAGGAGGATCTGCACCAGTATGATTATGGTGCAAGGTTCTATGATCCAGTGATAACAAGGTGGAATGTAATTGATCCTTATGCTGAAAAATCGAGAAGGTTTAGTCCATATAATTATGTTGAGAATAATCCGATAAGGAATATTGATTTAGATGGAGATACAACGTTTGTAGGAAACGGAAGAGGAGCGACTCGGGGGTCTTAACGGACCTAACTCAAAAGGCAATCCTGATTTGGATAAGATCCAAGAGAATATGGACAAAACAAGTGATGCTAGTGGTTACGGTGAAATGGCGGGAATAAGGATATCTGCAGTTGGTTTTCCAGAAGTTGGAGCACCTGTAATGAAAGTATCGTCAACGGTTGGAACAGTAGCTTCTTTTACCTCGGGAGCAATTGATGTAGCAAAGGGAAACGTCGCTAAGGGGCTTACGAAAGTCGTTGCTACCGAAATAAGTGCCCTATCCGGAAAAATAATTGACAAGTCAACGGCCAAGGAGTAGCTAAGCTTAGCATGGCTGCTGCAAAAGTTGTAATTGATAAAGTAGTGGATGTAGCAATGGGTACGCTTCCATCTATTGCTCATGCCAAGAATCTAAGCACCACTCCAACTATGCAACAAGACAATATTCCAAAAACGCCATTACCGCCTAAGCCAACAGCTAAAAAAGTACAAACAACTAACTAGTAAATCGAAACAAATAATACAATGAATATATCATATTTTATTGGGGGTATCGTCATGATCTGTATAGGTATATTTATAAGTATACTGCAAATAAAAGGGTTTAGAAATGGGATAAAGGATCGATGGGGATATAAACAGAGTACGTTAATTGGTGGAATTGGTTTTATAGTGGTAGGAATAATAATGATAGTAAAAAGTTTCTAAGATTAACCTCCACTGGCGCAAGTATGTCGGGCGGCTAATCAGGTAATAGCTACTTGTGCCCACTTGTAAGTTGATAGGCTTACTTCTTATAAGCCAACCTAGTCTTAGTACATTGGATTAAGCCATCTATGGGGTATATGGTGTGTAATTTGGGTTAGATGCCGCACATTTTTAAAAACAGGTTGTATCATACCGCTGAACTTAATGCATGGGACAGCTATTTAGAAGTTTGGGCTTATAAAAAGTCAGGCTGATGGAGCAACACCCAATCCCCAACATCATTTTTAATTTGCTACAGTTGCTAAAAAGGGGGTAAAGAACCCATTTTCATGAAGAAGTGTAGCAAACTAATCACATTCAAAAAAATGTTTCATCCTGTTATAAATGTTTTTTGACTGATTTTGAATATTCAATCTAAGATATCTTAGGTGCCATTATTAAGTGAAAATCTTTGATTCCAAATTAAGATCTTAGACAAACCTTAATTAATCCCATGCAACTCTTTCCACATGATACTGGCATGTATACTTTCTTGGTAACGTATAGAAAGCTACTAGTTGTACTATGTATTGTTTCTTTTTTGATTCTTCCTTTTAAACTTTTTTACGCTCCTCTGTCAGAAAATATACAGCCAGATGGCATGAGGTGGTTTATGCTAAAATCTATACTGCAATATGGTGTTCTTCCTATTGTCGTTCTTGTTTTTATACGTAAAGCAGGGAAAGCTAATAGTTAATAGAAAAATGCATATCAAAAAAATGAAATTCTTACTTAATCTTAAGCCCTGGCAACTATTTAGTTTAATATTAGTACCCAATCTAATTCCAGCATTTAGTTTTTGGATAGAATTACTCGATGTTATAGCTTTGTTCGTTTATATCGGTTGGATTTACTCGATAGGCGTAACCATGCATTCCCTAGTTTCGGATGTGAATAAACCTAACCTACTTTACTTTAAGATTTGCTGTGTTTTTATAAGTGTTACTTATGTTATAGAACCCTTTGTAAGTTATAGCTTTAATGAATTTATAGGTTATAGTTTTAATAAGTGGATGATACTATTAGTAATTTTTGTGATTTGTATAATGTTCTACGTGTTCATGTTTGCAGCTCAAATGCTTGAATCTGTAATAAACGGTTACCTAGTATATGGGAGTGACTCTTTAAAAGCATTTTTTGGTTTCTGGTTCTTTCCAATCGGTATTTGGTATATTCAGCCGGTTGTGCAAAGAGTTTTAAAACAGAATGAAGCACACATATAGAGGAATGGAGAGTGATACATAATTAAGCAAGCAAAGTTAGGACTGGTGCTTCTGAAGCGCATGAAAGAATTGGTAAAGAAGTAATTAATAATTTAAGTTTAACCTAGCTGAAGATATGTAAAACACGCTTAGTATACAGGAATCGATGATTATTAAGATAGAAGTATTGTTTCGGGATGTAGCGTAGCCCGGTATCGCGCCAGCATGGGGTGCTGGAGGTCGTGGGTTCGAATCCCGCCATCCCGACGCTTTAAGTTAAAAGTCTTTAGTGGGAAAATCTAAAGACTTTTCATTTGGAATAACACACACTAGCCTCAGGCTGAAATATATTGAGTTAACCGTTTTAGGCAGTATTTTTAAAATTATAATTAAATATTTTTTGCCTAAATTACTTTCTCATTAATAAAGCCATATGAGTGTATTTGCAAGTATTTCGTCATGCTCTTACAATCCTGTATCTATGTTATCTGCCGTAAAACGCAATAAAGAATGTAAGAAATCAATTTTAGGCTATAATAAATACCTGTTTATTTTATTTGCAATATTCTTTTTCTCTTCAGTTTTAGCCAAACAAGTAACGCCCACAAAACAGCCCTCACCGGTTGATACAACTAAAAAGGATTTTGTTTCAAAAATGGAAAAAACGGCAGATGACGAGGCCAAAAGAAGTGTAGTATTATTTAATAGGGAAAAGGAGGAAATAAAACAAGAGGAGTTAATTGAAGAAATAAAAAAGATAACCCAGCAAGCTAAGATCTATATAAAAGCGGGTATCGACTCTGCTGCTATTAATGCCGAACTTGAGGATGTAAAAAGATGGTCGGCGTTTGTTGGCGATGGTATTTTTACCAATATGGGGACTGCTCAAACACATCGGAATCTTTCAACCACATCAAAAATATTGATTGAATTATTAAACAGAACCGATAAGCGTAAAAAAGAAATTGACAAATATGAAAAAGACCTGGTAAACTTCAGGTTTAAAATAGACTCCTTATATGCGGATTCTTCTATTTATGATGTCCCAAAAGATTCTGTAAAATTACTTGGCTACTTACAGAAGCTGGTTATTGTGGTTAAAGAGATTGGTCCTGCTGATACAGCACTTAAATATGCAATAAATAATGTACGAAAGCTACAGGATAAAACCAATCTTTTGGTAATTGGATTAAGCGCCCAACTTGCAGAAATTGAAGATTATCGAAGAGAAGTTTCTTATAAAACTTTTGATAGAGAATTTGCCAATTTGGGGGACGAGGTTGGTTACGCGCGTCCATTTGATCAGATCATCTATTTTTCTTATGCTAAAACCAGGCTTAACCTATTATTTTACACACAAAATAATCCCGGCAGAATTGTTCTTATCCTTTTGCTTGTAATAGCTTCAACTGTTTTTTTGAGATCGTTAAAAAATATACATAGTCAGGAATACTCTTCAGTAGATGTTAGCTCGGGCCGGTTAGTGCTTCGGTATGCATTTTTGTCTGCTTTGGTTATTGTATTAAGCCTGGGGCAGTTTATTTTCTCTGATCCTCCGTTTGTTTTTAGCTGCATATTCTGGGTCACAACTTCAATTGGCTTAACATTTATTTTCCGAAATTTTGTATCACGGTATTGGATGATGGTATGGCTAATCTTTCTGGGGCTCTTCTTTATAAGCTGTGCTGATAATTTGATTCTACAGGCATCAAGAGTTGAAAGATGGGGAATGTTTGTTTTAGCTATTGTAGGAGTAGTGTTCGGCGTGTTTGTTCTGCTAAAAGGTAAAAAGAACGAGCTGCGCGAAAAATTGATACTTTATTTTATAGCGCTAATGGTGGTGCTGGAATTTGCTTCGGGGTTTGCGAATATGTTTGGGAGGTACAACTTCTCAAAAACTTTATTGATCAGTGGTTATTTAAATGTTATAATCGGAATTTTATTTCTGTGGACAGTTAGATTAATAAATGAAGGTTTATATATTGCTTCGAGCGTATACACTAAGCAAGACAAGAAATTGTTCTATATAAACTTTGATAAGATAGGTGATAAAGCCCCGCCTTTATTTTATTTTCTGTTGATATTTGGCTGGTTTATTTTATTTGGCCGCAATTTTTATGTGTTCAAATTGATTTCCGATCCCTTAAAAGGATTCTTCCTCAATGAGCGCGCTATTGGCAGTTATTCTTTTACTATAAATAATATATTAATATTTTTTCTTATCATATCCATATCTGTAATAGCTTCAAAAATTGTTTCTTATTTTGCTTCAGGAAACGACACGAACCAATCAACAGATAATAAGAATAGAAAAGCAGGGGTAGGTAGCTGGCTTTTATTGATACGTGTTGCCATTATTAGCAGCGGCTTGTTTTTAGCGCTGGCGGCTTCAGGTTTTCCCTTAGAAAAAGTTACTATAATAATTGGTGCTTTGGGTGTGGGTATTGGCCTGGGCTTGCAAACATTGGTAAACAACCTGGTAAGCGGCCTTATTATTGCTTTTGAAAAGCCCGTAAACGTGGGCGATATTGTTGAAATATCAGGACAGGGTGGTACAGTAAAATCAATAGGCTTCCGTAGCAGCATAATTTCTAAATGGGACGGCCCTGACATAGTTATACCTAATGGCGATTTGCTGAGCGCCCACTTAATAAACTGGACACTTGCCGGTAGTAAACGCCAGATGGATATATTAATTGGCGTAGCTTACGGTACCGACCTGGAAAAGGCTAAACAAATAATCATGGGGCTGATCACTATAAATAAACGCATCCATAATTATCCGCCACCGGGGATATTATTTCAGGATTTTGGCCCCAGTGCAATTGATGTAAAGGTGATTTTTTGGGTGCGCGATTATAAAGATGGCGCAGGTGTAAAAAGTGAGATGATAGTTGCTATTGATACAGCATTCAGGCAAAACGATATTGTAATACCTTTTCCGCAACAAGATACTTATGTACATTCAGCACCCCAAGAACAGGATACAGCGCCTAAAAGTAAATCAACGGGTTTAAAGAGAGATAAATCATAGCTTATAGAAATTCTATAGCTAGATAGTGAGTAAATTAAATTTTGATTTCCTTTTACTTCCTCTATATTTGCGATCCCGAATTTTTACTGCTACGGGATGTAGCGTAGCCCGGTATCGCGCCACATTTGGGATGTGGAGGCCGCAGGTTCGAATCCTGCCATCCCGACTTTGTTAGTCAGAAAGTCTTCAGTCTACAGATTGGAGACTTTTTTTTGAAATAGTGCTGCGTTAAAATACTGGCCACAGACAGGAGTCCATTTCGAAAATCCCCACCTCCCCTTCCCCGGGAAGAAATTTGAATAATCTTAATTGAACGCACTTGCTATGTTGAGGAACATTCGCTAATTTAGTAAAGCCATCTAAATAATGGCTGAAACCAACATCCAATGTGTTGGAGTGATAGTGCGAAGTGTTGATTTAAGGGCCCAATAATAATTATGATGCAAAACCGAGTTGATCCGTTTGGCCATATTATAAAAACCGATGCAAGGGGTACCTTGATGGGCAACAGGGGGATTTTGCATAATGATAAACAGGAGATCCTAAGGCCATTTAAGCTAAAAGCCTGGCTTGCCTGTAGGCTGGACTTTAATGGCAGAAAAAGGCAGGTAATGGCCCCCAACAGATATACTGAACTTTTCTTTTTAGATGAGGCCACTTCATTTGCTGCCGGGCACCGCCCGTGCTTTGAATGCCGGAGAGCCGATTATATCAAATTCAAATCCTTTTGGATAAAGGGAAATCCCAAATATCATTATACCGAAAAGGTGGCTATTCAGAAAATAGATAACATTATTCATAAAGAACGATTAAGCCACAACGGGTCGAAGATCACCTATGAGGAAAATTTGGATAATTTACCTGATGGTACCTTTGTGTTGTTTAAAAATGATCCCTTTCTGATCAATGGCTCATTAATGTATTCGTGGTCGCCATCGGGTTATGGAAATGGAGTAAATTTACCAGATATCGCTAAACTTCCTGTTTTAACTCCGCGGTCAATTGTAAACGCTTTTGCCGCCGGGTATGTTCCCCTAATGGCTGTTTAATGTCTGCTGGCAAAATGGGCTTTCAGCATAACAAACCCGCTAAAAGTATTAAAAAACCACATTATTGACTTAAAACATAGGATAAACAGACTACCTGTTCTTATCTCAAAATGATAGATTCATGCCACAATGACTTCCATTTTGATAATTTAAAAAGCTATCACATTTACAATTAAATAATCGGTTTGCTTATTGGTTATTATGTTTTTAACCCATTATTATGCTAGAATAGTAATTCTTTTGAAATTGCGGTTTTTGGCATGTGTTTAGCTTGTAGGGTATTGATTTAATATTAATACTTTAAGTGATGACAACATTTTACACAGTGCTTGAAATAGCAGCACTATTGGGTGTAATCCTGATCCCATTGAGCGGCCCGAAAAAAAAGAAAATTAATAAGGTAAATGAATTAAGCAATATATCAGTAAACGAAGCGGGGTATCTGGAATATATTAGCGATCACGATGAAGATCATCAACCGGTTCTTTAATTCACCAACACAAAATTTTATAAAAGCTCTTCAAAATTTTGAAGGGCTTTTTTTTATGTTTTCCGCTGCTATTAATTGGCCCAGTTATCCGTTCGAAAAGGTTCTACAGGCAGCCCCGCCGAATTTTGGAGATTGGTAACCGGGGCATTAGTAAACGCATACCGGACAGCTATTATGGGCAATGTTACAGCAGTTGGCGCCGTAACCACTACCTGATTTCCATTAATTACGGCGCTTCCTGGATAAAAAACCTGGTTAGCACCGGCTACAAAAAAATATTGCTTTAGCGGCGCATTATTAATGGTGTTCAGCCCATCTGCGGTGCCGCTGGCAAAGTTGATGGTTGCGGTATTACCATTGGTGGTAAGTGATGAAAATTTTGGCCCATAACATTGAACATTTTGGCTATATACATTTTTTAATGCAAGCAAGGCCAGGCGTTCGCCTACAGGTTTTTTGTTTTGAGGATGCTGATTTGCAGGTTCGCCAACATCCATAGTAACCGCCATGCCGGTATTAGTAACCGCCAGCACATTTGCCTGTGCCTCCCTGAATTTAGCATAATCATCAGCAGTAGGATCGCCGCCGACCGGGGTAGTGTTATAATAATCAACCGCAAAAGGAGGCATCTGTACTAAATAAAATGGAAGTGATCCCTGGTTAAATACCGATCGCCAGCCTTGTATTAGTGCGGAATTGAGGTTGGTATAATCTGGTGGGTTATTATGCCGGTTGTTTTCGCCCTGATACCATATAAATCCTGTAATAGAAAGATTGATCAGCGGGTTGATCATCCCATTATAAAGCATAGTAGCATTATTTATATCAGAATAAGCCGCCAGGTTAGGATTAGCCTGAAAAGCCGCTTCATTGGTCCATGCCTCACATGATGTTCCGTCTACAGCCGATATGATTATGCCTATAGGAACATTAAGTGTTATGTTCAGCTTTTGAGCAAAATAGTAAGCCACACCGCTTACAGGTCCAACAGTTGTCGGCGAGCAAACCATCCATTTTTCAGGATAAGTAAGACTATCTACCGGGCTGGCTTTCAAATCCTCCTGCAAAGTTAGGGTGCGGATTTCCGGGTAATTAGCCGCGGCAATTTCAGCGGGATAATTGGTAACCCCTCTGAATGGCGGGATAGAATCAACCTCAAAAACCATATTTGACTGGCCTGAGCAAATCCATACATCGCCAATTAATATATTATTCAGCGTTATCGCAGGCGAATTATCTGCTTTAACTACTATAGTTTGTGGGCTTGCATTGGCCGCCGCCGCCGGAATTGATACCTGCCAATTACCCGAAGCATTAGCTGTAGCATAAAACGTGGTATTGTTCCAGCTTACATTTACTGCAATAGTTAAACTCTGCGCACCTTTGCCCCAAATAATAAATGGTTTGTTACGTTGCACAACCATGTTGCTGCGCAGTACATTTGACAAAGAAAATTGAATAGAAGGTGTTACCGGGGCTACCGGGTTGGTTGGGTTTACAGGCGGTGGTATTGGTGGCGAATAACTATCTTTTTTACAGCTGTATGCCATAAAAACAAGGCATAGTATAATTAGCTGCCACCTTATTTGCATAAATTAACCAGGGAGTACTTAATTGTGAATTAGCAAAACAAGTATATAAATTAGTTTGCTATAGCACAATAGTTCCAGTTAATATATTTACAATGATTTGAATTTACGTGAACAGAAACAGGCTGCATATAAGCCAGTTACGTAAATTAAATTATGGTAAGGTTATAGGTAACACTAAAAAGCATACGAATGCATATCACTTTCAGCAAAATAAAAAATTTTAAAGCTGAACGCTGGAGTATAAGCTCCGGCGTTCACCTTCTATATGATAATAGCAACCCTCTAATTAAAGATTACCAGCGACCGCCACCGCCGCCACCTCTGTTGTTGTCTTTAGAGTAGCCGCCACCGCCGCCACCACCACGGTTTCCACCGCCGTAGCCGCCGCCACCGCCACGGTTTCCACCGCCGCCGAAGCTTTTACGATCATTAGGTTTTCTTTCTTCTGCCTGGCTTACTGCAATAGTTCTGCCTGCAACGTCAGAGCCGTTTAATGCGGTGATTGCTTGTTGAGCGCTCTCATCGTCGGGCATTTCTACAAATCCGAAACCTTTGCTTCTTCCGGTTTCTCTGTCATTAATTAACTTAACGGAGCTTACTTCACCATACGCTTCAAAAAGTTCTTTTAAATCGGCTTCCTCTAATTTAAAAGGAAGGCTTCCTACAAATATGTTCATCAATCTTTAATTTAAAAACGGGCTGAAATTTTTTTTGCCCTTATCATTTATACACCAAATATAATAAAGTTGTTTTATTATTGTTATAAGAAGCAACTAATGTTCATATTATTTTAATTGAATATTAACCTAACTTGCTTAAAACCCTTATTATTTACTTTAATTTTCCTTATAAACCTTAATTACAGCCAAATACTATTATTTGCTGCCCGATTGCTGCTCCTGCTCTCGCTGCTTTTCTAATTGCTTTATTGCACGCTTTTCCTGCCGTATTTGTTTCTTGGTTTTACCTGTGGTATCAACCGTGAACGTTTTCCCGTTAACACTTACGGTAGCCTTGTCATCTTTTTTTGCTTCATCATTTTTATGGGTTGTATCACGCTTGCCAAATAAGCGCTGAAAGAACGTTACTTTCTTTTCGGGTTCAACAACCGGCAGCGCATCATTATCATCATCGCCTTGTTTTATCAGGCTGTCTGCTTTGGCGGTATCAACAGTGCTCACCTCTCTGCGTAAGCTTTCTTTAAGGCGCACATCATAAAAACCATAAGCATTGCTATCGCGCTGCGCCTTGCCGTGGCCTGCCATTAAATTTCCTATCAAATTAAAATAGCCGTGTAAACCCGGCCTTAAAGTACCATCAGGCATAAAGGCATATAACCCTGCTTTGGGGTTTGGCAAAATACTGGCCAGGTAAATACTTTCGCCCAGGGTAAGTTCTGCAGGTGTTTTGCCAAAATAATAGCGCGATGCCGGCCCAATGCCGTAAATATGGTATCCAAACTCTACAATGTTAAAGTATACCTCCAGCATACGGTCTTTAGTCATTAGGTGGTTGTTTTCTATCATCCATACCAGCAATATTTCTTCAATTTTGCGCGAAAGATTTTTATCGCGATTCAAAAATGTATTCCTGATTAGCTGCATCGAAATAGTGCTGCCCCCGCGCGAAAATTTCTTTTTCTTAAAATCTGTCGCTATTGATTTTCGGATGGATTCCTCTACAAAGCCATTGTTGCTATAGAATGAAGGGTCTTCGGATGTCATTATTGCATTACGGGTGTCAGTAGCAATATCATTAAGCGGCGTAAAATCAGGATTTTGCGGGCCCACAACAAACGGTGGTGCCGGTGATTTTACCTCGTAAGGTGTTTGTACAAACGGGCGGTTTAATTTGGTAAGATCAGTTTTGCCGAAATGGATGATGCGAAAATGATCCTTATCCAACTGCGAGTTAAACTGAACATTGTCGGGGTCGGCCGTATTTAAGAAAAAGTTGAGACTGTAATTCAGCTTACCTGCCACTTGTATTCCTTCAAGCGATTCAAACATCCCCACAGGGAACGAATCAAACATATCCTGCCCGTTGATCCAGCCGGTGTTTACCTTTAGCTCATAAATTTTGACAGGACTTAGTGTATATTTAATGTAAGGATGAGCTGTAAGCTTTTTTAAATGGATAAGAGATGAGCTATCCAGCGATATATAATTTTGGCCGATAAATGCATTTGCATCAATAGATGCGCTGGGTATAATAATATCATTGGTTGCCAGTTTCCGGTTGCTGATCAGTAAGTTACTAACCGACCAGTAGCCATATATCCGGGTTTCATCGCCATCGTGCTCAACTTTAGTGAGGCGGGTGGTAATGGTATCAAAATTTAGTTTGGTATGATAGCGTTCCTCAATTATTGGCAGTTCCACCTTTTTACCATCAGCATAAAGCCGTATAGCTATCTCTTTGTCTGACGGATGCATAATGCCATCAAAATGCCAGGTAGCCATACCGTCATTAACATTAATAGTTGAGGTAAGCTTGCCGTTCTTTATAGTTGCCGTAGTAGTAAGCAGCTTTAATGTAGTACTATCCTTAGTAAAGGTTAACAGAAAGTTTTTGACATCAAGATTATCCGGTATTTTATATAAAAACTGGTTGATGAGGTTATTTGCCAACTGTGCTAAACTGCCTTTTGTATTGGTGGCAGTAGAATCCCTTTTCTTTTTCAACAGAAAATCGAAGTTCTTTACCTTGTTAATGTCGGTAAGGTTTAAATGCCCATCTTCCAGTTTAACATCAGACAGTTTAATAGCGCCATAAATAAGCGGGAGCAGTTTTACGCTGATATCCAGTTTTTTAATATTCAGTAAGCTATCGCGATTTTCAGGTACTACGATAATATTTGAAAACGATATGGTACTTAGCCCGGTAAAGGTTGCTGAACCAATTTGAAGATCGATGTTATAATCGTTTTTTGCCTTTAGTTTAGCCTTGCTGATCTCTCTTTGCAATATGGCATCGCGCTTGGTATAGGCAATATATCCGCCGATCAGAACAATAACAACTAAGGTAGCAACAATAATAAGTGCAATACGGATATACTTAGGACTCAGGCGACGCATCTATGAAATTTTATCCAAAACTAAACTAAATCTTATGCGATACAAACGTGGGGAATGGCAAAATGTTTCTGTGGAAATGGGCATTTGGGTGGAATGGCGTAATTATAATGATAGGAATTATAATTTTAACCTTTATCCTTTCACCTCCTTCCTCATTTTATCATTCTTATGACACTATTCCCTGTGGTTTTAGTAAATTTGCTTTAAGTTATGATCATTACAAGAGAACAAGTATTACAAGCCCTGGGCAATGTTGAGGAACCGGACCTAAAAAAGGACCTGGTTACCCTTAACATGATACAGGATATACATATTGAAGGCAACCGGGTAAGTTTTTCGGTGATATTGACCACCCCCGCCTGCCCCTTAAAGGCTATGATTGAGAATGCTTGCCGGAATGCCATTTTGCATTTCATCAGCAAGGATGCAGAGATCAGCATTAACATGACATCAAGAGTAACCACGCAAAAAAATACAGGTGTACCGGGTGTTAAGAATATTATTGCGGTAGCCTCTGGCAAAGGTGGTGTAGGTAAATCGACCGTGGCAGTAAATTTGGCGCTTGGTTTAGTAAAAACCGGGGCTAAAGTAGGCTTGATAGATGCTGATATTTACGGTCCGTCTATCCCTATTATGTTTGGGTTGGAAAATGCAAGGCCAAAGGCTAGTCAGCTGGAAAATGGCAAAACCCGTATTGAACCTATTGAAAAATATGGTGTTAAGTTATTATCCATAGGCTTTTTTACCGATCCTAACCAACCTGTACCATGGCGCGGGCCAATGGTATCAACAGCCGTAAAACAACTGTTCAATGATGCTGATTGGGGCGATCTGGATTATTTAATAGTCGACATGCCGCCGGGTACAGGCGATATACACATTACCATAACACAAACCTTCCCGGTAACTGGTGCGGTTATTGTTACAACTCCACAGAATGTGGCGCTGGCCGATGCTAAAAAAGGAATAGGTATGTTTATGATGAATTCAATTAATGTGCCGATATTAGGTGTGGTTGAAAATATGTCGTACTTTACACCTGCTGAACTACCCGATAACAAATATTATATATTTGGACAAGGTGGCGGTGAAAAACTAGCCAATCAACTTGATGTGCCGTTTTTAGGTGAGATACCTTTGGTAAAAAGCATCAGTGATTCGGGTGATGCAGGTACGCCGATAGTGCTGGATGAATATTCGGTACAGTCAAAGGCGTTTATTGATATGGCTAAACGTGTAGCGCAGCAAGTGTCGATATCCAACGCGAAAGTTTTGGATACAGTTTAGAATTATGAACCAGGAGGTAAGAATCAGGATGAAATATATACAAAAAGTCATCTTGAATCTTGATTCTAAACTCTTGATTCTTTTTCAAGAATAATTAATAACTTTACTTTTTTATAAAATAGTAAAAATGAGTTTATTAGATCAGGTGGAAGCAGCATTGGACACAATTCGTCCATATTTGGAAGCTGATGGCGGGAACGTTTCAATTGAAGAGATCACTCCTGAAAATGTAGTGAGGCTAAAACTGCTGGGCTCATGCGGCTCATGCCCTATGAGCATTATGACGTTAAAAGCGGGTATTGAACAAGCTATAAAAAGATCGGTTCCTGAAATTACAGGGATTGAAGCCATTAACCTAACGGATATTGATGATCCGAATGCCGTGCTTCCTGAAAACTTACGGTAGTGTTAAGTATTGTTAAAGTTACATCTCCATATGTACTAATAACCTACTTTTGTCAAACTTTCGGAACACATTTTGATAGATACTAAATAGATCGGCGCTGGAAAGCACATGAAATATATAATTGGCATATTTTTTTTATTTATTACTGTAACGGCTTTTGCACAACAGCAGGAAAAGCCATTGGTACAATTCACCGGTATTATACACAATGCCGATAGCACACAGGTTATAGTACCTTACGTAAATATTACCAATACCAACTCTAAGAAAACGATATATATATCCAACTACGAGGGCTATTTTTCATTTGTGGCTCATGAGCAGGATACGCTGCGTTTTACCTGCGTAGGTTATGCACCATCAACTGTGATAATACCGGCACATGCTACCAATAAAAGCTACACTATTGAGGTAATGCTTAAACCGCAGATCATTAACCTGCCAACCTTTCACGTATTTCCGTGGGCAACTACTGACGAGTTTAAGAAGGATTTTATAGCCATGAAGATTGCTGATGATGACCTGGAAATAGCTAAAAAGAATGTAAGTAAAGCCACCCTTACCGCTTTGATCAGCACACTGGCCAGAGACGGGCAGGAAATACAGGATGCCAATTACCAGGGACTGAATACCAGTATCATGAATTCGCATTCAATAACACCTAACCCGCTGTTAAACCCGCTGGCCTGGGGCAGCTTTATTAACCAGATAAGCCAGGGCGACAAAAGCCGCCAAAGCACTGGCGATACCGAATAATTAACGGCCTTTTTTAACTGCCGGAAATTTCATTTTATATTCCACATCCACTATACCTTTCGATATATCATTCAGCCTTTTTTCTATCAGGCGTTTGCGTAGCGGACTAAGTTTGTCGGTAAATAATTTACCATCAATATGGTCATACTCGTGCTGTATAACCCGCGCTGCCAGACCCGAGAATGTGCCTTCGTGATGTTTCCAGTCGGCATCATAATAAGATAGTTTAACAGTTGCTTTACGGTAAACGTCTTCCCTAATATCGGGTATGCTGAGGCAACCTTCATTAAATGCCCATTCATCGCCGGTTTCCTCTAATATGGTGGCATTTATAAATACCCTTTTAAAGTCCTTTAGCTCTGGTTCATCATCGGCAAAGGGAGTTGCATCAATCACAAACAAACGCATTGATAAACCAATTTGTGGTGCTGCCAGCCCTACGCCACGTGCGGCATACATGGTTTCGAACATATCATCAACTAATTGTTTTATGTTCGGATACTCATCCGGCTCAATAGAGGCGGCTTTTCGTCTTAAAACAGGATCGCCGTAGGCTATTATCGGGTACTTCATTATGCAAAAATACAGGTTTATGCGTTAGGTTCAAAAAGCAAGGTGATCATCTTATCTGTATCGAATATTTCATTGCTTATGGCTAACAGATCTTCGGCAGTTACAGCATTAATTTTAGCGAATACTTCCTCCAATGAATCGGCGTGATTAAAATCAACCAAACTTTTAGCCATTGATATAATAAGGCCCATCCTGCTTTCTTCGGCAAGGGCTATCTGCCCTATAAATTTTTGTTTTGCCTGATGCATTTGCAATACGCCCAGCTTTTGATCGCGTAATTTTTTAAGTTCTTTGTGTACCAGTCGTAATGCTTTATCAGCTTTTTCGGTATCAGTTCCAAAATAAACAGAGAAAATGCCGGTATCGGTTAACGTAGTGTAGTTGGATTCAATAGTGTAAGCAATGCCGTGCTTTTCCCTTATCTCCAGGTTAAGCCTGCTGCTCATGCCCATACCGCCGAGCAGGTTGTTTAGCAGTAACAATCCGTTTTTGTATGGATGATTTGATGCGTAAGCCTGGTTGCCAATAATGCAATGCGTTTGTGAAATGGGCCTGCTTAAGTTGTGATATCCGCTAATGTTGGATGCCGGTTTTATCCTGCTTTTTTTGTTGTGATTTGCTGTAACGCCGCCAAAATATTTTTCGCCCAGTTTGATGACCTTATTAAGGTCGTAATCACCGAAAACGGCAAAAACCATTTCGCTGGTATTGTGGGTAGCTGCGGTGAAAGCTTTAATATCGTTAATATCCAGTTTAGCAACTGTTTCGGGTGTGCCTAATATGTTCTCGCCTATCGGATGTCCCTTAAACAGCAATGCTTCAAAATCATCCTGAATGGCTTCTTCGGGCTGGTCGAGGTAGGAGGCTATCTCATCCAGTATCACACCGCGTTCCTTTTCCATTTCATCTTCGGGGAAGGTGGAGTGAAACAGGATATCTTCAAACAGATCCATTGTGCGCTCTAAATGCTGCCTTAACAGCGAGGCATGGATGCAGGTATATTCTTTAGTGGTATAAGCGTTCAGGTCGGCACCGACCAACTCTAATCGGTTTAAGATCTGACTGGTGCTGCGTTTTTCAGTTTCTTTAAAAAGCAGGTGCTCAATAAAATGAGCAAGGCCTTCCTGGCCGGCTGCTTCGTCGCGTGAGCCGGCATTTAACACAAAGCAACAATGGGTAATAGTTGAAGGCGAGTGTTTTAATAATATCCGGATGCCGTTAGATAATGTATGAACCTGGTAATCGATCATGGAAGCGCAAAGATAGTGTTTAACTGCCTGAACCGCTTATTATTTTGATTGGAGGCTATGCTATTTAGGCTGACCTGCAAATATTGCTGTAATTACCAGTATAGAAAACACAATCGCAATTATTGATGGTACCCAAAAAGTGCGAGCCCTGTAAAAAGCAGAATAGCCAATGAAGTTCTTCCAGAAAATATAATTAAGGCAATAGGCAGAGATCAATCCACCCAAATATCCGTAGGAACTTCCTGAATTTGAGTTTAACCTTGACATAAAATAAATTTGGAGTGCTGTAAACCCTATGCCAAATATTACTGCTAAGTATGCCTCATTCTTTTTTTCAGTTTTGCTAATATTCATTGCCATCATTATTGAGCCGAACATTGCTCCAAATAAAAAAGCGAACATATAGATCACGCGCCTTGAATACATCAATGGTGCATCAGGATCTTCAACGATAGTGTTTTTATAATCAGTATTAAACAGGCTTGGATTGCTTGTTACCATCGCTGCGTTTGCCCGATGTGCCTGTATATCTTCGTTAATTATTTTTAACTCATCGTCAGAAAACCCGTGGTTGCGGAACTGTAATTCGGCAACGGATGCTTCTACGGTTTCCGGTAAAAATTTCTGCCGATTGTCAATCCGTTCAATAAGTTCTTCGTTCGATCTGCCTGAGGCAAGTAGGGTAAAATTGGATTCCATTAATTGTGAGTAAAGTGACTAAAAGTAATAAATTTAATCAGATGCAAGTAAATAGTTAAGCATAAAATCACTGCCAAACTAATAAGCGGTTTATGTTTGACGATATTAACCATTCTGACTATATTAGAGACATGAAAATAGTAGATCTTGATTTCGAACCACTAATAAAGTCAGAGGCAATTGAGAAGCGTGTGAAAGATATTGGCATACAGATTAGTAAAGACTATCAGGATACTAAACCTTTATTTGTAGGGGTGCTAAACGGCAGCTTTTTATTCATTGCCGACCTCATCAAACAAATCGAGATCCCCTGCGAGATCACTTTTACCAAACTGGCTTCCTACTACGGGGGCACCAAAAGCACCTTGAAAATTCGAGATGATATTGATTTAAGTGTTGATATTAAAGGCCGCGATGTACTGATTATTGAAGATATTGTTGATACCGGCAACACTGCCCATTACCTTATTGATAAACTAAAAGCCAAAGAGCCGGCCTCTATTAAACTTTGTTCCCTGCTGCTAAAGCCCGCCGCACTGCTTAACAAAATTGATGAGTTACACTATGTAGGCTTTGAAATTGAGAATCATTTTGTAGTCGGCTACGGCCTTGATTATAAAGAAATGGGCAGGAATTTGAAGGATATTTATAAAAAAATTTAAGGGAGATTAATTATTTGTTACGTTTCATTTTAAGACTCTTTTTATCTTTTTTAATAATATTTTTATTTGCAGGTGAGGTAAAATCCCAAAGCAGAGATACAATTATTGTATACTATAAGAATTATGCCGATTATCCTCGGCAAGTTAGCACACTAGATAGCGCTGATTATGTCAGATTTGTTTACCCTCCGGATTCTTCAGATAATCTCTATAATATAAGTGAATATTATAAAAATGGTGTCCTTAAATTTATTGGCAAGCTGGATGCTCAATCTAAAACAAACACTCTTCTATTGAAAGGTAGTTGTGTTAGTTATTATCCTACCGGAAAGAAACAAAACATTGCTTATTATGAAGATGGCAAGAAAGTCGATTTGGAATATTTTTTTCGCCCTGACGGTACCATTAATTATGTAAAAAAATGGATTGCACAAGCGTGGGACTATAGTAACAGTGAATTACTTTGGAAATGTTATGATGACAAAGGGAATCAAATCTGTGATAATGGTAACGGGCAATGGATTATTTACGATGCAGAATGTAAAAATATAATATTGCGAGGGCAAATTAAAAATGGATTAATGGATGGAGAATGGCACGGTTTTGCTATGAGCGATGACTCCATAAAATATGTTTGCAAATATAATAAGGGTGAATGCATATCAGCAATTTCATATAGCAATGGGGTAACCTATTCTTTTTCGACCGACAAAGAGATTCCAACTTATAGGGGAGGCGATATGTTTAAGTTTTTATATAGCCTTAAAGCACATTTAAAATTACCAAACGATGTAAATGGACGGAAAATAAATATTGATACGGTACACATTTCTTTTATAATAGAAAAGAATGGAAAATTAACTCATTTAGAAGCAATTGGAGATGCTGGACCTAAATTAAATAACGCACTAAATCTTGCTGTTGCAAAATGTGGCGATTGGGTCCCCAGCAAATATTTCGGAGTGCCTCTTAGAACTGCAGTTATAGTATCTTTAAAAATCAAAGAAGGTTTTAAATATGCAGATATGTATGCAAGAAGTATTGAACTAAAAGGACAAATATTAGATTTTTCAAAGCCAGGGGATTTGTCCTTTCCAGCTAAATAAATAGCTTCATTTTTTGTCTTTTAGCGCAAGTCTTGTGAACGTGGTTGTGTGTGGCAGACTTGTGCTTTTTTTAACAAGGCACAAGTCAGCTTGGCTAATTCCCTGCGCACAAGACTTGCGCCAGTAAAGCGTAAAGGCTAGCTCTCCCTTTTTAGCGCAAGTCTTGTGAACGTGGTTGTGTGTGGCAGACTTGTGCTTTTTTTAACAAGGCACAAGTCAGCTTGGCTAATTCCCTGTGCACGAGACTTGCGCCAGTAAAGCGTAAAGGCTCGCCCTCATACTTCAACTATCGCTCAGCATGACCCTACGCTTGTTTATTTATACCCCAACCACTTCCAAAATTCCGATCAACAACTCCACTGCTTCATCAATACCGCTAACACCTTCAATACTTAATCTCAGGGTGTTTTTTACTTCTTTTAAATTGGTGCGGCGCGGATTGCTTTGTACAAAGTTGAGTACATTTCTGAAAGCTTCCGTCTCAAAATAGGGCGATTGCTGGTTGGTGATAAAATAACCACGCAGAACGCCTTTTTTAAGTGAAATCTTTTCAAACCCGATACTTTTGCCCAGCCATTGCAGGCGCATAGTATTCAGTAGGTCGTTTACTTGGCGCGGGATGGGGCCGAACCTATCGTGTAATTGTTGTTGGAAAGCATCCAGTTCAACCTCGTTTTCCAGCTTGGCCATTTCGGCGTACAGGTTGTAACGCTCAGATAAACTGGTTACATATTCATTCGGAATCAATATCTCCAGATCGGTATCAATCTGGGTAAAGGCGATAAATGGGCGTGGTTTATCATCTGGGAATACGCCTTTAAATTCATCTTCTTTTAGTTCCTGTATGGCTTCGTCCAGTATTTTATGATACATTTCAAAGCCTATCTCGGCAATAAAGCCGCTTTGCTCGGCACCTAACAGGTTTCCGCTGCCGCGAATGTCGAGATCGCGCATGGCAACGTTAAAACCACTTCCTAAATCACTGAATTCTTCAATGGCGCTTAAGCGTTTACGAGCCTCGCTGGTCAGCGTTGATAATGGCGGACTCAACAGGTAACAATATGCTTTTTTATTACTTCTACCCACACGACCACGCATCTGGTGCAGATCGCTCAGGCCAAACATATGTGCGTGGTTAATGATAATGGTATTGGCATTAGGAATATCCAAACCGGCCTCAATAATGGTAGTAGCTACCAATACATCATATTCGTGGTTCACAAATTTCAGCATCACATCTTCTAAAGCATCACCCTCTAACTGACCGTGTGCTATGCCAACACGTGCCTTTGGCACCAGTTTATGGATCATCCCACCCAGTTGCGGCAGATCGGCTACCCGGTTATGGATAAAGAATACCTGGCCATCACGATTAATCTCAAATTCAACAGCTTCTTTTATCAGCTTATCATTAAATACGTGTAGTTCGGTAACTACCGGCTGGCGATTTGGCGGCGGGGTAGAAATAATAGACAAATCTCTTGCGCCCATTAACGAGAAATGTAAAGTACGAGGGATAGGCGTTGCTGTAAGCGTGAGCGTATCTACATTGGCGCGCATTTGCTTTAGCTTCTCTTTGGTTGATACCCCGAATTTTTGTTCCTCATCAATGATCATCAGGCCGAGATCTTTAAACTTTACATCCTTACTTACCAAACGATGCGTGCCGATGATAATATCAACCTTGCCTTCTTTCAGCTTTTCTAAAGTTTCCTTTATTTGCTTGCTTGATTTAAAGCGGTTCACATAATCAATATTGCAGGGGAAGCCTTTTAAACGATCTACAAAGGTTTTGTAATGCTGGGCCGCCAAAATGGTTGTTGGCACCAGTATAGCCACCTGCTTGCTATCGGCAACGGCTTTAAAGGCGGCACGGATGGCAACTTCGGTTTTACCGAAGCCCACATCACCACAGATCAGTCTATCCATAGGGTGCGGCGATTCCATATCCTTTTTAAAATCGCTGGTGGCTTTTTCCTGATCGGGGGTGTCCTCGTAAATAAATGAGGCTTCCAATTCGGTTTGCAAATAACTATCCGGCGAAAAAGCATTACCCTGCTGCGCCTTACGAACGGCGTAAAGCTTGATCAGATCGCGGGCGATGTCTTTAACTTTTTTTTTTGTTGTTTTTTTCAGGCGCTCCCAGGTATCAGTACCCAGTTTATTCATTTTGGGGATAGCGCCTTCTTTACCGCTGTATTTTGAAATACGGTTAAGCGAGTTAATGTTTACATAAAGCAAGTCATTATCGGCATAAATTAACCGGATCATCTCCTGCATTTTGCCGGTAACTTCTACTTTCTCCAGACCTGCGTATTTGCCTATACCGTGGTCTATATGGGTTACATAATCACCCGGCTTAAGCTCGCGCAGTTCTTTTAGGGTGATGGCTTGTGAACGTTGATAACCTTTCTTGAGCTTATATTTATAGTAGCGGTCGAAGATCTGATGATCGGTATAGCAGGCTAGTTTTTGGTCGCGGTCAACAAAGCCTTCGCGTATCGAAATGCTTATTGGCGTAAACTTTGCTGTTTTGTCCAGGTCTTCCAGGATCGCGTACAATCTTTCAACCTGGCGTGCAGAATCTGTCAGGATAAAATTCTCGATCTTATCTGCCTCGTTATTTTTAAAGTTATGGATGAGCAGGCTAAAGTCCTTATTGAACGATGGCTGCGGGCGCATATCAAAATTGACAGTCGCATCGGGCTGATAAAAAAACTGTTTGCCAAATTCAACAACCGGAAAATCGCCTAATTGCGATGAGATCAATTTTTCATCAGTAAAGCCAAACTTAGGATCGATCCAATCCGGGTTCTGATTTTTCTCATCTGCCGATAATGCCTTCCAAAGCTGGGTTGCTTTTTTGTAGCCCTCCTGTATAATATCTAAAGTGAATTGTACATCTTTTATCCAAACCTGGGTACCGGCATCAACATATTCCAGTAATGAAATATTGCTTTCCGTTAAAAACTTGGATTGTACATTAGGCACTATGGTGATGCTTTTCACCTGCTCAACCGAAAGCTGGCTCTCGATCTCAAAGGTGCGGATGGATTCTATCATATCACCGAAGAACTCAACCCTGTAGGGTAGCTCATGCGAGAATGAAAAAATATCAACTATACCGCCACGGACAGAAAATTGCCCCGGCTCATATACAAAATCAACGCGGTCAAAATCATATTCAACCAAAAACTCATTGATAAAATCAATGCTCAGTTTATTGTTGACCGATATTTCAAGTGTGTTTTTTTCGAGTGATGCGCGGTCGATCACCTTTTCGGCCAAAGCCTCAGGGTAAGTGACTATAAGCTGGCCAAATTCTGTAGAGTGGTTAAGCTCATTCAGTACTTCGGCACGGGCAAGTACATTGCTGCTATCGGGTTGGGTAAATTCAAATGGTTTACGGTAGGATGATGGGAAAAGCAATACTTCCTTACCGGTTAAATTCTCCAGATCAGCCTGAAAATAGCCGGCTTCTTCACGTTCAGGCAGCACAAATATCATATGCTGATGCTGCAAAAAATACAAAGCTACCGCCATGGCCGAATCACTCGACCCGACTAAACCACGAAGCTGAATCCTTGGATTTTTAGAAGCGTTAAGAGCTTGCGCCAACGCTGTAATCCGCTCATCAGCCTTATATCTATCTAGTATATCACGGATGTTCAAAACGCTGCAAAGATACGTAAAAAAGGCGTTTTAAATCAATCAGCACAAATTGTAAGCGAATTGTAAAACAATATAGGCCATTAATTACTTTTTACTGATATTCATCGTACGTACTTATTATAAGCAATTACTTAACCAAATACCCATTACAATGAAGAATGCATTTATAACAGGACTTGTTATTGGAGTTCTTAGCGGTTTGTGGCTGTTTGCCATGCACCTTTTAGGTTATGACCTGACTAAAGACCAGGTTTCGCCATTTGAGTATGTTTCTATAATTATACCTATAGCCGGGCTGTATTTTGGCCTCAGAAGTTATCGTAATAATGAATTGGGGGGTAACATGGGCTTTTTAGAAGCTTTAATACAATGTTTTAAGATATTGGTACTGGCTGGGATCATAGCCATTTTTTCAGGAATATTATATATTAGCTATGTTGATGCAGGCAATAATATCCGTGATTTCTCGGGCCGTATGTTTGGCGCATTGTTAGTGGGTTTATTGAGTGCATTAGGCGTATCTTTAACACTTACCACCAAATCAAATAAGGTTGATTAAAGTATTTTTTGATAAATATTTTGAACTAGGTTTCTGGATAGCCGCAATAATTGCATTGGGGTTGAGCAATCCTTCTGCTGCCACACACTTTACTTTATGCCCGCTGAAACTTGCAGGAATAAACTGGTGCCCGGGCTGCGGCATCGGACATTCAATAGCCTATTTATTACATGGCGATATTGCACACTCATGGCATGCGCATTGGCTGGGGATACCGGCATTTTTCATTATAGTTCACCGGATATTTATTTTGTTTAAGCATAGGGTATCTGAACCCGAATTTTTGGAATTAAGGAATTACTAGAATTATGCTCATTCTGTCAATTCCTTAATTCCAAAAATTCGGGTTCAGACAATAAAATTATATAGTTGCTGCAGGCAAGCTCAGATAAAAGGTAGTGCCTATACCCAACGTGGTTTCAAACCATACTTTGCCACCGGCGTTTTCAATGGAGTTTTTAACAAATGCCAGTCCAAGCCCGGTTCCCGAGCTTTTTGTAGTAAAGTTTGGCTCGAATATTTTTTCGCGCATGTTTTCAGGTATGCCGTTGCCGTTGTCTTTTATGGTAAGCAATATGTTTTTGCTGGTTATTAAATAGCTAATGTCAATTATACCCAGTTTATCACCCGAAGTAGCTTCAATAGCATTTTTTAATAAGTTATTAAAGCAGCGCAAAAGCTGATCGCGGTCGGCATTAATATAGAATGGATCTTCAGGTTGCTGAAACAGGATCTTTATATTATCCATTTGTATAAAAATGGTAACTGCCTGGCTCAACATATCGAAAATGTTTATCCGCTCGATATGAGTGTCCGGCATTTTGGCAAAAGACGAGAACTCTGACGCAATTGACGACAGGCTTTCGATCTGCTCTACAAATGATTTGCTAAACCGCTCAAATTTTTGATCAAATTTAGGGTCCTTATCTTTCCATGATTTTTCAAGCAGCTGCAAACCGAGTTTTAATGGTGTAAGCGGATTTTTAATTTCATGGGCAACCTGCTTGGCCATCTCGCGCCAGGCGCTTTCCCGTTCTGATTGTGCAAGTTTTTGAGCGCTTTGCTCAAGCGCGGCAATCATTTTATTGTATTCATTTACCAATGCACCAATTTCGTCATCACGCTCCCATTTTATCGGCTCGTTCCTTTTTCCGTAGATGATCTTACTAAGGTTTAGCTGCATAAAGCTTAATGGCGCTGTAATTTGCCGGGCAATAATTACTGCAAATAAACCTACTACAATGAAAATCAAGGCGTACACATTTACCATTACGTTAAGCAATGAAACAATATGTGCGTTATAATCAGCCTGGTTTGAGAAATAGGGCAACTGCAAATAGGCAACCGTTACATTTTTTGAGTTGACCAGCGGCGCATAAACTGATTTATAGGATAGATCGCCTATTTTTTCATTATTTACAAACTGCGATTTCTGTAGTTTACTCAAACTAATAAATGCCTTGGCATTCATTCGTTTGGCTTCAAGGCCATACTCATATATTTTCGGCTGAGTAGTGATCAATGGATAGCCGGTACGGTCGTACAGTACCAGGTCGGTTGAGTAGGTATTGGCCATTTCATCAAAATCAACCTGGCTTTCCTCGTTTATATGATTAATATATTTATCAAAAAGTCCGCTTTCAAAAGCGGCAGTTATACGGCTGATCTTGTCGCTGATCATGCTTTGCTGCTGCTCATTATATTGGGTACTTATGGAAAAGAATGTAATAAACCCAACAAATATCAGTGTTACTACTACCGCCGCAATTATGGAGAATTGTATACGTGTTTTATAAAGTATGCGCTCAAAATTTATCCTGAGTATCCATTTAAAGCTATCTTCCGTGATCCTTAATATTCTTATACGCCGCCATAACCATTGCGCCAGTATAACGATCAGGCTAAATAGCAGCAGTAATATAAAAAAGAAGGTAAGCGAGGTAATGCCATAAAATATTGGGTTTTGTTCTTTGCTTACTACTATCAGGGTGCGTGCGGAGGGTTTGTAGATCAGGTGGGTAAAGCTAACAAGGTTTTTATACCATTCGGGGTAATTGCCTTTAGTAACTGTGGTAGTATACTCTTTGTACTTACCTTTGAATGTGGTGTTCACCAGGTCGTAGCCAAAACTACCGCTCTTGCTTACTAATTGGTCATCAATATAAAAAGCGTATGAATAATCTTTAAACTCATCCTGCTGCTTTATTGCTCCATCCTTTAGCAGATCGGGAAAAGTGCCCGACGGCTGTAATGGTTTTGACTTTAACTCAACTACTATGGTGCCTAATATCTTATTATTCTGGATTACCGGCAGTATGGCAAAATAATTTTGAAATCCGAACGATTCGTTTTCACGATAAAAATAATTCGAGACTTTATAAGAGCTATATAGCACCAGGTCTTTATACACATTCAGCGAATAATTCTTATCAGCAGCTATCGGCTGCCCATCGGTATTAAACTCATGAATGGTATAGGTGTATTTGGACAGATAGCCATCAAAATAAAGTTTTTGAAAACGGTTTTTTAAACTGCTGTAATATAGCGTATCATTAAAATATTTAATAAGCTGCTGATCGCCGATGATCTGCTTTTCAATGCTTTTAAAAATCTGATCGGCAGCCTTATCATCAGGTGTTTCCAGTTGCTGAATGAGTGCCCGGCGGATAGCATTCTCTCTAACCGATTCAACATGGCGGTATCTTAAAAAAGTGACCAGCGCAAAAATGAAAACTACAATAATAAAATGAGTTGAGTTAATGCGGCCATCATAATGCCTGTATGAATACCCTCTTAAAAATACCACTACGATCATGAGTATATAAAACATATTGAACTCGTGGTAATACGTTATATAAGCAGTGATCAGAATAATGCTTGCAATAAAAATGGATGCTTTGTAGGAATCGGCTATGGGCAGTTTAAAACAAATGAATAAAAAGGTTTCATTCAACAGGTAAAATGACATGAAACTAAAACACAGCATAAGCAAACCCAGCAAACTGTACTTTGAAAGGTTGAATACATTATATAGGTCGAAATTTATTTTTGAGTGGATGACTATCCCATAAAAAAGATTCAGCAACACTGTTGCAACCAGGAGGAGTGTTAATATGCATCCAATTAAAATAAGGTAACTGGTAAACTTACCCGGAATGGTTTTTAATAAACTGCGGCGCTGCTTATATAAAAAGGCAACCAGCCACGAAACTGATAATATATTGAGGCAGAAATCAGCCAGCGAAGGGAAAATAACACTCTGCGAATAAAGCTCTGGTTTGAATATATATAGCTGATAGATAAAACCAGGCAGATGATAATATAGATTAACAAACCTGAATAATACAATAAACAGTGCCAGTGAAATTAATCCCAGGAGAAGATGCCCCATTGATGCCATATACGAGCATATTGTCTGCATCAGAATACATAGCGTAATAAAAGTAAGCAGCCATGATCCCAGCTCGAAATAAAAGAAACGATGATTAACTTGCCCCGGTTGTAGTTTTACTGAGAACAGGTAGGTATTATTAATACTGCTGTGTATGGAGTAAACATCGTTATCAGTAAAATCGGCAAGTTCTATATTGTCATCCTCAAGCAGATCTTTTTGAAATCTGTTTTGCAAGTATTCGTTCTGAAAAGAGTAATTTACCTTTACCAGTATAAGACAGACAACTGAAAAATTGCCGTCGCTTTTTTTAATGGCTTCATAATAGCCATTAGCCTCTTGTATAAATGAAACGCCTTCTTTAACGCCTGAAGCATTTTTGGGTAAAATCTTCACCCCGCTCCAATAGGTTAATGAATCATTATAAAATGTTGTTATCCATATACTTTTATCCGAAGTATAGAATTGTGAATCATGTAAGCCCCTCTGCGGGTCGTCCTGGATAGTTTTTAATTGATTGAACTCGGCTTTATTATAAAGAAGATTCGTAACATAATCTTCTTTTTTATGCAGGTTGTCTTCAAGTATTCTGGCAGTTTGATCAAGGTTTTTTATAGGCGTGTAGGTACTCTGTACTACAATTGCAGTAAACAATAAACTGGCAAACAGCAATGCTAATAGTAAGCGTATCTTCCCTGATGTACTCAAATGCTTATTTTCAAGAAAACATAAATTTAACAATTAAACATCCGTTTGCTACGGATGTTTTGTAAAGTTATTGTGCCAGTTCAGCGCTTGCAGTAGGCATTTGGCGGTCAACCTTTTTAACCAGCCCTTGTAATACACTACCCGGCCCAACTTCGGTAAATGAGGTAGCGCCATCTTCAATCATATGTTTTACCGTTTGTGTCCAGCGTACCGGGCCTGTAAGCTGAGCGATAAGGTTATGTTTTATTTGCTGCGGATCGGTATATGGTTTTGCATCAATATTTTGATAGATAGGGCATACCGGCGCTTTGATCTCTGTATGTACAATGGCATGCTCCAGCTCAACACGTGCCGCTTCCATTAAGGGCGAGTGGAATGCACCGCCAACATTAAGTTTAAGCGCTCTTTTTGCACCGGCGGCTAACATTTTTTCGCAAGCCTCATCAACCCCGGCAATAGTACCTGAAATTACCAGCTGACCCGGGCAGTTATAATTTGCGGGTACAACGATGTTACTTATACGGAGGCAAATGTCTTCAACCGTAAAATCATCAAGGCCCAATATAGCAGCCATAGTTGAAGGCTGTATTTCGCAGGCTTTTTGCATAGCGTTGGCACGTGCCGCAACCAGGCGCAAGCCATCCTCAAATGATAAAGCTCCGGCAGCTACTAAAGCCGAAAATTCGCCGAGTGAGTGTCCGGCAACCATTTCAGGTTTAAAATCATCACCTAAAACTTTAGCTAAAATAACTGAATGTAAAAATATGGCAGGCTGGGTAACGTTAGTTTGTTTTAGGCCCTCATCGGTACCTTCAAACATTATTTCAGTTATCCTGAAGCCTAATATTTCATTGGCTTGTTCAAATAATTCACGGGCTTGTTCCGATCTTTCGTACAGGTCTTTACCCATTCCAACAAACTGGGCACCCTGCCCGGGGAAAATATATGCTTTCATTTAGAGATAATTGGTTCAATGGTTCATTCGTTCACTAGTTCATTGGTTTTCTTGGCTAGTGTTCACTAATGAACGAATGAGCCAGTGAACTAATAAACTAGCTCAGCTTCGCTGTTATTAAATTTAAAAATTCTGTTCGTGTTCTGTCTTCCAAAAATTCGCCGGTAAATGCGGATGTTGTGGTAACCGAGTTTTGTTTTTGCACACCGCGCATGCTCATGCACAGGTGGCGGCATTCAATAACCACGCCTACGCCTAACGGCTGCAGGGTTTCTTGTATACAATCCCTTATTTCGTTTGTTAAACGCTCCTGTACCTGCAAACGACGGGCAAAGGCATCAACAATACGAGGTATTTTGCTTAGGCCAACTACATAACCGTTGGGGATATAGGCTATATGTGCTTTGCCGAAAAATGGCAACATGTGGTGCTCACACATTGAATAAACCTCAATATCCTTAACTACTACCATCTGGCTGTAGTCCTCTTTAAACATAGCCGATTTTAATATGGCCTGAGCATCCAGATCATAGCCGTGTGTTAAAAAAAGCATGGCTTTGGCAATACGTTCCGGGGTTTTTAATAAACCTTCGCGCTCTGGCTTTTCACCTATTTGTTTTAGTATATCATGGTAATGGCCCGACAGGCTATCGATAAGTTCGGGGTTATACCTGTCAATCTTTACATATCCTTCAATATCGTCGTCGCGATCAGGAATAGAATTGTTGTCAATCATTTTTCAGGATTAATCGCCAAAATACTCAGCGGAGTTATTTTCAGTTTCGTATAACTTCACTGAATGTAAGAAAACACCATCATATGCCTCGATGGGTGCTTTTAACTGGTTAAATATCTCAATACAAAGCAACTCGGTTGATGCCATTTTGCCGGTCATAAACTCAACATCTTTATTAATGTTCTTATGATCAAGCTTTTCGATCACGTAATCATTAATGATCACCTTCAGCTCCTTTAAATCAATTAAATAGCCGGTAGCATGCGTAACCTGTCCCTTCACTGTTACAAACAGGTTGTAATTGTGGCCATGCCAGTTAGGATTGGCACACTTGCCAAATACCTCTTCGTTTTTCTCTGCGCTCCATTCCTCACGATACATTCTATGAGCGGCATTAAAATGCTCTTTGCGCGTAATATATATCATCATAACATTTGTGGGTGCAAATATACAAAACAAAAACAGGCATATGTTTTATCTTAGCAGTCAAAAATTATTTGCCATGCGGATATTGATTGTAGCAGCCACTTTTTTTGAAGTTGAAAGTTTAAAGTTGAACGTTGAAAGTGGCACTTTAAACTTTGAACCTTCAACTTTAAACTTCCTGATAACCGGCGCGGGAATGGTGCCAACTGCATTTGCATTAGGGCAGCATTTGGCCAGTAATAACTATGACCTGGCCATTAACTTAGGCATAGCAGGCAGTTTTGATAAAAGCATAGCCTTAGGCGATGTAGTTGAAATAATTGAGGACTCCTTTGCCGAGCTGGGTGCTGAAGATGATGAAGACTTTATCACCATTGATAAACTGGGGTTCGGTGAAAGCAGTTTCAGGGCTACTTATCCGTTAGCTGCTGAGTTCAACCTGAAAAAAGCAAACGCTATAACCGTAAATACGGTACATGGTAATGATGCGTCGATAAAAAAATTAAGCACCCGTGTTAATGCTCAAATTGAAAGTATGGAAGGTGCTGCATTCTTTTATGCCTGTAAGCAAGCCGATCTGCCTTGTTTGCAGATCAGGGCAGTGTCAAATTATGTAGAAAAACGCAACCGCGATGCATGGCAAATAGGGCTGGCTATAAAAAATCTGAATACATTTGCTGGTGAATTTTTAGAGAAGTTGTAAGTTGAAGGTTGTGTGTTGTAAGTAATATTGCATTGCCACCTACAACTTACAACCCGCAACTTACAACTAAAATACTATGAAACTATCCCTTGGCTTTTCGCCCTGCCCTAATGATACTTTTATTTTTGATGCGCTGATCCATCATAAGATTGATACCGAAGGATTAGAATTTGAGGTTTTTTATGACGATGTGGAAACGCTTAATCAAAAAGCCTTCCGCGGAGAACTGGATATTACCAAGCTAAGTTATCATGCCTTTGCTTATATAGCCGATAAATATGTTTTGTTGGATGCAGGCAGCGCGCTGGGCTTTGGTGTGGGACCGATGTTGATTTCGAATGTCGAAATTTCGATTTCGGATTTAAAGAATAATCCAAATTACAAAATAGGCATCCCAGGGAAATATACTACGGCTAATTTTCTTTTAGGATTGGCTTTTCCTGAAGCGCAAAACAAACAGGAATTGGTTTTTTCGGATATAGAAAATGCGGTGTTAGATGGCCGTGTTGATATTGGTTTAATTATACACGAAAACCGTTTCACTTATCAGGATAAAGGTTTAAAAAAGATCATCGATCTGGGCGATTACTGGGAAAAACAAACCGGCTGTGCCATTCCGCTGGGTGGCATTGTTGCAAATCGCAATTTACCCGAAGATGTTCAGCATAAAATTAACCGCGTACTACGTAAGTCAGTTGAGTTTGCTTTTGCCAATCCAAAATCGGGACTCGAATACATCCGTTCACACGCACAGGAAATGAGCGGGGAGGTAATGTATAAACATATCGATCTATATGTAAACAAATACTCTGTTGATTTAGGAGAAGAGGGTAGGAAAGCAATAAAACTGCTTTTTGATACTGCGCTGGAAAAGGAAATAATCCCTAAGATAAAAGAGAATATATTTTTGACGCGTAATTAAAAAAATGAAGTCGCTCGGCTCCAGCCGAGTGACGACTATTGCAAGGCCTCCGGCCTTCATCCGGCGGCAAGATGCCGCATGATATTACTCACCCGGCTGGAGCCGAGCGAGTTCGGAGGATTGTCCTGTTAAATAAAGTTAAATCCTATCCCGACATTTTATCTTTATGAAAATATAGTGCTATGTTGCAGTATATTAAGCAGTTAATTAATTGAAAAATCTATCATGAAACAACTGTCCTACCTGATAGTACTGGCAATTCTGTCGGGTATTATTTTTTCCTGTAACGGGCCGCTAAAACATAGCGGATTAGAAAGCACTTCCAAAATTCTTATTTATGACAATGGCGTTAATATAGCTTATATCGATACTGGCAAAGGCGATACTACTTTGCTTTTTGTGCATGGCTGGTGCATTAACAGAACTTACTGGAATAATCAGATAGCTTATTTCAGTAAAAAATACAGGGTAGTGGCAATCGACCTGCCCGGTTTTGGTGAATCAGGGAAAAACAGGTCTGATTGGTCGACAAGAATGTTTGGCAATGATGTGGATTCGGTTATAAAGCAATTAAGTTTAAAAAATGTGATACTGGTAGGCCACTCAATGGCTGGCGATATTGTTTTACAGGCAGCCATCGATAACCCAACAAAAGTGATAGGGTTAGTAGGAGTAGATAATTTTAAAAACGTTGGGCGTATTGAAACAGCACAATCAAAAGCGGATTTTGCTAATGCGGTAGAAGAGCTTGGAAAGCACTTCAAGAAAATAGCCTTTGACTATTTTAACCAGGATCTCTTCTCCAAAACAACTGATACCGCCATCAAAAAAAGAGTCCTTAACGATGTTGCGCATGCAGATAGCACCATTGCAACGGCCTGTATGAAAAGAGTTAATGATTTTAATGAAGTAAATAAGCTTCGCGAAGCCAAAATAAAATTATACCTCATCAACAGCGACGTACACCCGGTAGATAGTATCGGTTTAATTAAAAACAGAATATCATACAGGGTGCTTTATATTCATGGTACCGGGCATTTTCCGATGATTGAAGCGCCAACGGAATTTAACTTACTGTTAGAACAGGTGATCACAGGCATTAAAAGCCGTGATAGAAACGCTGGTGTTGCCTGCGTTGCGTACCGTTGCAGGTGTTGCTCGCAACACCTCAATACAACAACTGATCATAAGGGTATCTTGCCGTATGTATGGCCACCACTTTATCGTATAATAGCTTCCTGAATTCCTCTACATTCTCTTTTTGAGTAGCTGATATGAATACAGCCGGACTGTTATTCTTCGCCATCCAGCTATGTTTAAAATCATCAAGGGTTAGTGGCTCAACCTGTTCGCCTTCGTGATTTTGAACGGGTTGATAAGCATCAATTTTATTAAATACGGTGATCATTTCCTTATCTATCACACCGAGATCTTTCAGCGTTTCATTAACTGTTTTTATCTGATCCTCAAAATTTGGGTGCGAAATATCAACTACATGCACCAATATATCTGCTTCGCGTACTTCGTCCAATGTTGATTTAAAGCACTCTACCAAATGGTGAGGTAGTTTGCGAATAAATCCAACCGTGTCTGATAGCAGGAACGGCGCATTTTCGATTACTACTTTCCTAACCGTGGTATCAAGCGTAGCAAACAACTTATTCTCTGCAAATACTTCAGATTTGGAGATCATGTTCATGATGGTTGACTTACCTACGTTGGTATAACCTACCAAAGCCACGCGAACCAGTGCCACTCGGTTCTTGCGCTGAGTTTCATTCTGGCGGTCGATATGCCTTAGCTTTTCCTTTAACAGTGATATTTTATTCAGGATCAAACGCCTGTCAGTTTCAATTTGCGATTCACCCGGGCCGCGCATACCGATACCACCTTTTTGTCGCTCCAGGTGGGTCCATAAACGGGTAAGGCGAGGAAGTAAATATTGTAACTGGGCCAGTTCAACCTGACTTTTAGCCTGTGCAGTTTGGGCACGGCCAGCAAATATATCCAGTATCAGGTTGTTGCGGTCAAGTATTTTTACTTGTAATTCGTTCTCAATATTACGCAGTTGCGATGGCGACAGTTCATCGTCAAACACCACTATATCTATTTCTTCTTCAGTAACAAATGCCTTTATTTCTTCTAATCTGCCCGAGCCTACAAAAGTTGATCTATCCGGCTTCTGCAATTTTTGGGTAAAAGTTTTAACAGTCTCCGCCCCGGCGGTTTCCACCAAAAATTGTAGTTCTTCTAAATATTCTTTGGTCTGCTCATCGGTTTCATATTGTGTGATCACACCAACCAGTACAGCCCTTTCCTGCTTCACAGCAGTATCATAAAATTTTTGTTTCATTAAATACTGTATATCAAATCAATTGCCAAGTTACTAATAGTTAAAATATTAACCTAAAATGTCATCCCGTCCGCTACCCAGCGGATCGGGAACGCAGTTAGCCGACATAATGGCAATCTAACCGGTTAGATAAAAATATAAAAGCGTCATTGCGAGGAACGAAGCAATCTCTACGAGGACGGGTCTGTAATGTAAGTTCTCTCTGTACAGTTTAGATATTGCTTCGTGCCTCACAATGACGGGATGTAGAACCTACACCTACAACCCCTTCACAAACTCCTGCATTGCTAAGCCCGGGTCAGCTTGTTTCATGAAATTCTCTCCTATTAAAAAGCCGTTAAAACCTGCTGCCTTCAATTCTCTTATCACCTTTGTATTGCTTATAGCACTTTCAGATATTTTCATAAACTCAGCCGGGATATGCTCCGCCAGTTTAAATGAAGTTTCAACAGAAACCGAAAAATCGGCCAGGTTACGGTTATTTACACCGATGACATCCAGATTAGGATTAATGCTGCGTTCCAATTCTTCCAGGTTATGCACCTCAAGCAATACATTTAAACCCAGGCTTTTTGCCAATGATGCCAGTTGCTGTATTTCGGCAGGGGTGAGTATGGCGGCAATCAGCAAAATAATATCAGCACCTAATGCTTTTGCTTCGATGATTTGATACTCATCAATCATAAAATCCTTACGCAAAACCGGGATGGTATTTACCATGCGGGCTTCGATCAGGTCTGCGTTTTCACCCATGAAAAACTGCGTATCAGTTAAAACCGATAGCGCTGATGCACCGGAAGCAGCATAAGCATTGGTTACTTCCTTAACCGTAACCTTATCATTAATAATTCCTTTGGATGGCGACTTACGTTTGAATTCAGCTATAATGCCAGTACGTTCCGGATGTAATAAAAATTCTTTGAACGAATAGGTTTCCCTTTGAAAAAGCGTTGACTCTTCGAGCTTAGCATAAGAAGTTTCCTTTTTAGCCAGTTCAACCTCAACTCTTTTATTAAGTACTATTTTATCTAAAATATTCATGCGCCGATCCAGTTTTTCATCATTTCTTTTCCATATTCAGTCAGTATTGATTCCGGGTGAAATTGTACACCGCGTACATCATACTGTTTATGCCTTAATGCCATCACCGAATTATCTTCTTCGTCAATTGCCGTTACAGTTAATACATCGGGAATAGCTTTTTCATCAACTACCCACGAATGATATCTGCCTACCTTAAAACTTTGCGGCAGATCAATGAAAAGTTTTTCCTTTTCATCGGTTACCAATATTGGCGTGGCAATGCCGTGCATTGGCTGGCGTAAATTATACAATTTACCACCAAAAACCTCTGCAATTGCCTGCTGACCCAAACACACGCCAAAAATACTTTTAGTAGGCGAGTATTTCTCTATTACATCCAGCAGCAAACCTGCCTCTGATGGTATCCCCGGCCCCGGTGACAGAATGATCCGGTCAAAGGCATCTACATCTCCAATTCTGAACTGGTCGTTCCTCCACACCTCGCATTGCAGGCCAATTTCATTAACCAAATGCACCAGGTTGTAGGTAAAGGAATCGTAGTTGTCTATTATTAATATCTTTTTCATTTTACACACCCATATCCCCTCTCAAGAGGGGAATTAATTTTTTTAACTAATCTCTTATCTCAAATTTCTAACCTCTAATTACAGTTCCTCTGCCAATTCAATAGCTTTTCTTAAAGCTGCTATTTTGTTATCTACCTCTTTTAATTCCATTTCAGGTACCGACCCTGCTACTATGCCTGCACCGGCCTGGTAGTGTAGTGTATTGTTCTTGCTTAAAAATGAACGGATCATAATGGCATGGTTAAAGTCGTCGTTGAAGCCCAGGTAACCGAT
>Ga0302303_10000180_pt1 | contig 65562 bp, 83 predicted proteins | sample III_Palsa_E2_1_FD_194542 | JGI IMG/M metagenome (GOLD analysis project Ga0302303, IMG submission 194542) | Peat permafrost microbial communities from Stordalen Mire near Abisko, Sweden - III_Palsa_E2_1 | ecosystem: Environmental > Terrestrial > Soil > Palsa > Peat permafrost | place: Sweden...
TTCATTTTTTATAACAACTTAATATTTCATTTTTTATAACAACTTAATATTTCATTTTTTATAACAACTTAATATTTCATTTTTTATAACAACTTAATATTTCATTTTTTATAACAACTTAATATTTAATTTCAGAAATCAAGTAATTTTTCAATTTATTGAATGTTAAATTTGAAAATAAATTTCCTAAATAATCATAATCTTTTAAAAAATAATATATATAATATATATCATCTTCTTTTTCATATTCTTTATATTCCTCTTTTTTATAATCCTTTTTTTTATAATCTTTCTTTTTTAATTCGTAATTTAAATTATACACAAAAAAACAAAATCTATCATATTCTTTTTTTTCTTTTAATAAATCTTTTTTCTCTTCTAATAAATCTTTTTTTTCTAATAAATCTTTTTTTTCTCCTAATAAATCTTCGTTTTCTTCTAATAAATCTTCATAAACTGATTTATTATATACTATTTTGTATAAATAGTATAAATGTTCTTCATTTTGGTATTTCCAATAAAGATACCACATTTTTATTCTCTATTATTTGAAATATTAATAATATCTTTTTCAGAATTAAAAGTGTGAGATTCTGTTGAAATAAAAGGTGATGATATATTATTTAATATTAAATTATCTGTTTCTTTAAGTCCATTTTTAATTGCATTTGTTAAAATTAATATTGGTTCATTACTTATTTCTTCAAATTCTTTTTTTTCTTCTTCAAAATGTTCTGACTTTTCCATCTTTTGTATTTCATTATTTAATATTTCATCTAATTTTTGTTTCTTTATTTTCTTTTTTAATTCTTCTTCTTCTTGTTTTAATCGTTTCTTTTCCATTTGTTCTTGTTGTCTTAATCGTTGTTGTTCATATTGTTCTTGTTGTCTTAATCGTTGTTGTTCATATTGTTCTTGTTGTCTTTCCATTTGTTCTTGTTTTCTTAATCTTTTTTCTCTTTCTTTTTTCATTTTTTCATTCTGATTTTGTTGTGATTTTTGGAAATTTTTAGAGATTTTAGACGATTTAGAGATGTTAGATGATTTTTCTTCCATTTTTTCATTTTCAGTATTTTCTGTATTTTTTTCATTTTCAGTTGTTTCAGTATTTTCAAATTTTCTTTTTTTATCTAAATTTGAATGATCAGTTGGATTTTTTTTAATATGATTAATTATACCTGTAATATATTTAACTGTTTCTTCTTTGAATTCTTGAAATTCTTCTTTTAAAGATGATATTTCTTGTTTTAATGATTTATTTTGACCATTAACGTGAGATACGAGAAAAATAAGAATTACAACTTCAACTACTATATGAATGAGTTTCTTATTCATATCGAATATTTATATATTTAGTTGTTTCAATTTTTAAATATATATTTAATGATTTTTAGTCAATTTGATCAAATAAATCAAATTTAATTTTATATTTAAAAATATTATTAAATTATTTTTAATAGTTAAACTATTAAAAATTTAAAAAATGTTAATTGAATAATTATGAATTTAATTTTTTAAATTTTAATTTTAATAAAATTATCATTATTAATATTAATCTAATGTTTGGTGCTACTATTGTTGATGATTATATTGATTTATTTGAATTAAATGAAAAAAATACAATTAATGATATTATAAAAACATCAATTTCTAAAAGACAAATCATTGATACTGATGACGAAAATAGTGAACAAAATAATAATGATGAAGAAACTGAAATTATCTTTATTGATGATCTTGAAGATAATTCAATACCAAAATATATAACTGTAAATAAAACTTTTTTAGAAAAATTAGAAAATGAAAATAATGAAATAATCGACGAATTAAAAATTGAATCTGAATATATAATTAATGATCTTTCAACCTTAAATGATCAAAATAAAATAAATAAAGAAGAAAAATTAAATTTAACCGATTATAAAGATGAAATTAAAATTTTAAATTTAAATGAACATAAAGGAGAAAAATTAATTTCAACTTATCATAAAGAAGAAGAAAAATTAAATTTTAATGAACAAAAAGAAATTAAATTAAAAATTTTAAATGATTTAAATGATCAAAATAATTTAAATGATCAAAATAATTTAGAAGATTTAACAATTATAAAAATAAAAAATAGAAAAATAAATATTAATGTTTTAACAAATAAAGAATTTATAAATTATTTTGAAAATAGAATTAATGATTATAATATAAATGATCAATTAAAATTATTTCTTAACAATACTTTAAAAAATGTAAAACAAACGATCGATTCAAAAAAAACAAATTTATTAATGATTAATCATTTTGATCTATGTAAAAAAATTTTAGATTGTTTAGAAAATAACAATAATGATCCTTCTTTAATTTTAAAATTGAAAAAATTAAATTTAACTTTTTAAACATTAAGTTTATTAGAAAAACTGATTTTTTATTATTAGTTGATCATAAATAAACTCTATAAAATGACATTTAATTTATTAACGAGAGATCATCTTTATACTAATTTAGATATAACAACATTAAAAAAATTACTTGTCGATTTACATAATCCAACTGTTATTGATACTTCTAATATAAAAGATAATCATTTTACAGATTATTATTGTAAAACACAAGTTTATTTGTATAAGAGTTTATATGATTTTAAAGAAATTCAAGGATATAATGATATTTGGTATAAACAAAGTAGTCTTATTTATGAAGGTTATAAATATGTCATTCCTCCTTGGATTTTAAGGGATGATCATGAATATAAAAAATATGAAATGGTTATAGATGGTGAGAAAAAATTAAAAGAAATTGAAAAAGAAAATGAAATTAAATTTAATAATAGAACTTATGATAAAGCAGATAATGTCGGAACAATTGATTCTATTGACCAATTTAAAAAAAGATTTCCAAAAGAAAATAGTGATGATTTTTATTTTATGGAAGAATCTAATCAAAATTTAATTGATGAATATGGAAATTATCAAAAATGGTATAAATCAGGATATAATGTTCAATATTATGGTAATAACGATATTTCTGGAGAATGTGGATTCACAGCATTCCCTGATAAATTTGTGAAATTTACCAGAAAATCTCAATAACAATATTATTCAATAATTTTAATAACTTTTATTAATAAAAAACTGATTTTTTATAAATTTTATAATTAAAATTTATAATTTACTAAAAATGGCAGAAAGACAACGTCATGGTCCTATTAATGGACAAAATTTACTAAATGGAGAACATAAAGAATTAATTGTTGAAATTGATAATGATCAAATTGTTTCAAATGTGAAAACATTACAAAAAAATATTACTGAACCTATTGTATATTCAGCAGAATCGGCATTAGATTATTTTACAAGATTACGAAATGAAGGAAAATCTAATATTAAAGATTAAACAATTTTATTTTCTGTTTTAGAGATTAAATAAAAATAAATAAATTAATTACAATTTAAAAGAAAAATATATTAAACAATAAATAAATTTAAAATAATTTATTTATTAAACACTCTTTTTTTATCAACAAAAAAAATATATTTTAATGCTTGTAATTGGCATATAGTATCAGATTCGTCATCTTTTTTGCCTTTTGTATTTAATTGATCAAGTGTTTCTTGATCATTTCGTAATTTAAATATAAAACCTGATTTAGTCACTGTCCAATCTTTTCTAATTTTTTTTTTTTGATATGCTTTTAGACCTTTATCATATTTTTTCATTCCTAAAATTTGTGTTTTATATCTGGATTTAAATATAATAATTGGTTTTGTATCTGAATAATTAAATATAAAATAACTATAACAATGTTGTTCTAAACATCTTGCCTGATTATTTTCTTTCTTTTGTTCTTCTATCATTATTAAATCTGAAGAATCTAATAATTTTTTATGACTATCTAAAAATATAGTTAAATTTACTAACATTTCTGTTCTTGATTTACCAGAAATATCAACTTTTTCTAATAATTCTTTTTTACCTTCTCTATAAACTTCATTTAAAATTTTACGGAATGCGGGAGTTGGAGTATTATCTTTTTCATATCTTTTATTTTTTGGTATATTAGTAATTTTATGTAAATTATCAATATTAAAAGTCTCTATATATAAACAGAAATTTTTCGCACCAATATCTATCGATACTGCTCTTCTTAAAGTTGCTAATTTATCTTTTTTTTCCATTATATTTATAATCATTTATGTTTAAATAATAATATTATTTAAACATTTTTAATCAATTTAATTTTTCAGATACTTTATATAACCAATTATTAAAATTACAATTATAACTAATACTAATAATGGAAATAATGACATTTTTTTACTTTCTCCTTCTTTTCTATTCATATTCTTTTTAATATTTGCTTTAAAATTTTCATTTGTTAATCTACTACAATCAACTCCTAACACATTTCTCTGTCCAATTCCACACGCAGTGATTACTTCGATCAAAGCATTATCTACATCGGCTGGCAAAGTGTTGTCTCCTAACTTGTTATAAATAGCATTAGCAATATATTCTGAATTAGCCATGATTTTAGAAGGATTTAATCTGGGATGTTTGAGTTTTGATGCGACCATAGGAATAATTTTTTTAGCACAATGTTGCCGTTTATTCATTTAATTAATTATTATATAATAAAATAAATAATTTAAATTATCTTATTTATATTTTTATTGTTTTTAAAATTTTGAATATATTTTTTAATTTCATAATTCTTACATTTTTTAACATCTTCATATAAAATATTTGAAGTATGAATATATAATCCAACAAATTCATTATAATAACATATATGATATCTTAAATTATTATAAGTTTGTCTAAATTTAATAAATTCTTTATTTTCATAATTATAATAGAAATATATAGCACATATATTTCTATGAGGAAGATTAAATGTTTCTATAAATTCATAATCTCCAAAAATTTTTCGTAATTGAAAATAAAAAAATTGGAATTCAATACTTGGAATATCATTAAATTCTTGAGATTGTTTATTTGTAATTATATCTGAAAATATTTTTTTATATTCTACTTTTGATCTTGTTAAATAATTCCTAATTATATTTAGTAAATTATAATTTATTTTATCTTTGATTAGATCACACATTTTTAAATAATTTAATATTAAATGATATTAAATTAATCAGTTTTTTTATTACCTAAAATTTAACATTTACCTAAAATCTAAAAATCACTATTTATCTAAAATTTAACATTTTATTTGACTGTTAATAATATCATTTAGGAATTTTTCCCAATCTTTATATTTTTCATCTAAATCGTCTCTTTTTAAATCAAAATTTTTATTTGAATCTTTATATAAAAATTTTAATGTTTTAAAAAGAGCATTGAAATCTATTTCTACAAAACTCATTTTATTCATTATAGTTATAAACATATCTTTCTTATTACTGATTAATGCCATACTTAAAAAAGAATTATATATTCGAATAAAAGATTCTTTGGTTTCTGTTTTTATTTTAACTCCTTCATTTAGTAATAATGAAAGTATGTAATTATTTCTTTTTTTAATAGAATCTAAAATTATATATCCATCAATTTTAATATCAAATCCTAATAAAAATACAATATATTCTAATGATAAAATATTAACTGTTGGTCCCAGATATTTCTGAGGATCTGTTTTTAATATATATTTAATCCTATCTTCTTTTCCCTCAATCATTTTATTTTTCATAAATAATCGTAAAATAGTATATCTATTAATTTTTGTATTTTTGATGAAAGATTCAAAATTTTCTTGTGGTAAATCTATCAGTAATTTAGATATTAGATCGAGATCTTTGATATTTTTAACAAAATATTTATTTACTTTTACGATCAATTCATCCCAATTTTTATTTGTATGAAGAGATTTAATAGTTTCAATAATATTTTTCTTTACTTTAACATTTTCTTTTTTATCTTTATCGTTATTTGATATTTTAACTTCTTTTTTATCTTTATCGTTATTTGTTATTTTAATAATTTTATTTTCAATTTTGTCAAATTTATTTGATTTATTTCCCATTTTAATAATTAATTGTTATATCAACATATAACAATTAAAAAATCAGTTTTTTTAATTAATTTTCAATTTCCATTGATTTATTTTTTCTAAATTTTTTCTCAATTTTTGATATTAAGAAATTACCTACTTTTTTATACCCCATTTTTGTTTCTTCTTTAATATCAAGTGTTTCAATATATGAAAATATATGATTTTTAGCTTCGTCGAATGTATAATACGACGGTTTATATTTTTCATGAGCACTTTTATTTCTACCATCCTTTATTTTTGCTATGTATAAGTTTATATTTAATAATTTATTATCTTCTAATTCCTTATAATATTGATTCCATTTATCTGTTTGTATTGATGATAATTTTAAATCGTTGATTTTTTTATCTTTTGTCAAATTGATTAAGTTATTTAATGTATATTTATTATTTTTTAAATCTTCCTTTGTAAATAAGTTTTTAAGTATTAATTGTTCATATTCAACACAAATTTCAGCAGATATAAATTTTTCAAAAGTTTCCTTTTCTTCTTTATCTTTTTTATCTAACCTATTTGTTAAAATTTCAACATTTATATTTAATTTAGTGATAGTTTTTTCATGTTTAGTAATTTTTTCTTTTAATTCATTATTTTCTTTTTCTAAATATTTAATTCTTTCTTTTAAATCTATATTCTCTTTATGTAATTCTTCATTATCGGAATTTAATTTTTTTAAATCTCCATTTGTAATTCGCAATAATTCTTTATTTAAATCATCTCTTTCTTTTTGTAATCGATGATATTCCTTACATAATAAATCATAATCTATTTTTGAAACACAACTTCCAACTGGATGACTTATCATTGGAACAATAATAGTTTGTTTAATATCATTAAAAGAAATAGATTGATTTATTTCATTTTCTTTATTATCCATTATAGTATTAATAATAGATTTTTTATTTTTATTCTTTTTCTTTGGCATTCAATTAATTTAATATAAATTATTATATTAAATCTAAATTATTTACAAACTAGCAGGATGAATTATATCTGTATTAAATGTATTTGGTATTTTTCTTATTTTACCAATCAATAATAAAATTAACATATATGATCCAAATAATGCCAATAGTATTACAATAATTGTTAATATTAATAATAATATATTCATTTATTATTTCAAACTATTAATTAAAAAATCATCAATTTTTTAATTTAATAAGTTAAACTTTTGATCATTTTAATTTTATTTATTTCTATTTTATAAAATATTTATTTTTATAAAACATTTTATAAATTTTAATTTTTTAATAGTTTAACAACGAACGATCATTAAAGTTAAATTTTTTAATAGTTTAATTTTTATTTTATAAAATATTTATTTTTATAAAACATTTTCTAAATTTTAATTTTTTAATAGTTTAACAACGAACAATCAAAAGTTTAACTTAAAATTATTTAAAAATAAAATGAATGATCATTCGTTTGTTAAACATTAGAAAGTTAAAATTTTAAAAAAAAATAAAATGAATGATCGTTCGTTTGTTAAACTTTAAAAAATAAAAGTTAAAATTAAACTATTAATAAATTAAAATTATTAAAAAAAATAAAATGAATGATCGTTTGTTTGTTAAACTTTAAAAATTAAAATTAAACTATTAAAAAGTTAAAATTTAGAAAGTTAACCATTAAAAAGTTAACTATTAAAAAGTTAACTATTAAAAAGTTAACTATTAAAAAGTTAAAATTAAAATTAAACTATAAAACAGTTAAAATTTAGAAAATGTTTTATAAAAATAAATATTTTATAAAATAGAAATAAATGATCAAAAAATTAAAATTGAAAAAATTAAAAGTTAAACTTAAAAATTAAAATAATGTTAAAAAAATAAAATGAATGATCGTTCGTTTGTTAAACTTTAAAAATTAAAATTAAAATATTAAAAAGTTAAAATTTGGAAAATGTTTTATAAAAATAAATATTTTATAAAATAGAAATAAATGATCAAAAAAAATTGAAAAAATTAAAAGTTAAACTTAAAAATTAAAATAATGTTAAAAAATAACATTTAACATTTTCATTTTATTATTTTAATAATGGAACAAGAACAAAAGGAAATTAGCGATTTACATAATGAAATTAAGGAAATTAAAGAAAATTTGATATTGAAAAAAAATCTAGAAACAAAAATAATTACTCCTCTTCATATTGATCTAACTTTACCATCTGCTGTTCCAAAAATGTTAATTTTTGGAGGAACTTCTACTATTGGATTAGGATTAATTAAAAGATTTTATGAAAAATATAAAATCTTTATATATTCTCGTAATAATCAAAAACATTATGAATTACAAACTAAATTTCCGAAATTAACTTTTATAGTTGGTGATGTTAGAGATTATAATTCTGTATATAAAAATATATCATTTTTGTTTCCATCTGTAATTATTCTTAATTTCTCTTTATATGCTGATGATAATCCAACTGAAATGATCAAAACAAATATTGATGGAGTTTCAAATATTATAAATTCAATTATTAACAATCCTGTATATTTACATTCTTCTATTAATAAAACTGTTTTATATATTGGTAATCCACAAAATCCATATAAAACAATTGGTGAAAAATTAATAATTAATGCGGTGGATGATATTTCATGTTTAAAATTTATTAGTTTACGAATTTCAAATATTATTGAAAGTAAAGATAGTATTATTAATAAATCTCATACAGTTGGAAGAACATTATCAAAAACTGCTTTTATTTTAAATTCCGAAAAATCAACATTATTTTTAGATAAATTAGATACTTATATTGATCTTATAGAAGAAATTATATTAAATGGAAATAATAAACATATATATATTCCAATTTTAAAAACTTATCTTTATAAAAATATTATTAATTATTTTAGTAATCAATATAATAAACCAATTTCAATCATAGGTTTAAGTTATAATGAAAAAATAACAGAATTTTTAATAAGTGAAACTGAAGCCCTAAGAACTGTGAAAACAGATTTTTTATTAAATAAAGAAAATAAAACAAATTATACAATTTTACCTATTCGTGAAAAATTTAAAAATAGTCCATTATATAATTGTAATTTAGATCTTTTAAGAATAACTAAACCAGTTTGTTTGGAATTGATCAATGGATATAATAGTAGTCAAAATAATTCTGATGTAATCGAATTATTTAAACCGTAACGATAGTTTTAATTTAAAAACTAATTTTTATTATTTATTAAAGAATAATAAATAATTTATTTAAAATGGAATATGAATTAAATAGATATTATAAATTTAAAGAGAAACTAAATGATAAATATAAAAAATGGAAAATATTACTATTACAAAGAAATATTATATATTATGTAATTTATAGTATTCCATCAAAAAATGATATTAATGAATTAAAATTCATTTCAACAATTTGTAATTTACATATAACACAATATAGTAAAAATAATAAATGGTCTAATAATAATCCTCAAGTAATTCCAATTCCAATATCTAGATTTTTAGAACATAGAAAAATATTATCTCAATATTATGATATTATTATAGAATTCGATTCATCTCGTTCAACAGATTTAAGTTATAATAGTTTTAATTATTATTCAGAAAAATATTACACTAAAAAATATACAAAAATTATAATGAAAAATTATAGTAAAAATATGTTATCTGTTATTTTTTCATATCTTTAAATTTATCTTATGTAAGGAGATAAATAATAAATAAAACTAATATATTATTGTTTATTTAAAGATATGAAAAAATAAATAAAATGAATTTATTGTTTAAATTTATTCCAAAATATTTACCAGTAAGTATTATTAATAAATATTTAAATCCAACTTATATTTTATGGGAATATTGGAGGCCTTGTAGAAATTTGGGAGAATTTCAATCTCTAACCAATATTAATAATTATTTATATAAAGAATACAAATACTGTTCAATAAGTTATGAAAGTTTAGAATTTAACAAATTATATTTATTACAAATTATTTACAAACCTAATAAATACTCTTCACATCATATTTCATTTGAGGTTGAAAAAATAAAACAAATTTATTTCAAATAAAACAAATTTATTCAAAAATATTTAAATCCACCTTATATTTTATGAGAATTTCAATTATTAACTGATATTATTTATTTTAAGAAATAAAACTAATTTTTTAAATAAAACTAATTTTTTAAATAAAAAAGATCAAACAATAAATCTGTTTATAATGGATATCACTTACGATTTATACGATATTACTCCAATTTTAGGTAGTTATAATTGGAATTATGGAAAAGGTCATATGTATAAAATTCCAATTAATCAAGTAAAAACCGATGCTGATAAAAAATCAATATGTGATTGGGTAAAATCAAAATATGAAAAACGATATGGATTTTCAGATTATCAAGATGGAGATTATTATATTGTTAAAATTTCTTATGGAATTATTGGATTATAAAACTAATAAATTATTAATTAATAATTTATTATAAAAAATGAATTATAAAAAATCGATTGAAACCTATTATATAATTAAGAATGATTTAATATCTAAATATAAACAAAAAATTCTTGTTTTAGATAATATTGGAGAATTTTATCAAATTTATAGTCTTCCTTTACAAAATGATATTAATGATCTAACTATCATAGCAAATTCTTTAAATTGTTGTATAACAATGTTTAATAAATATTTTACATGGAATGAATATAACCCTAAAATGATTGGATTTCCAATTATTATTTATAATTATAAAAAAATTAAATTATTTGAATTTGTAAATATTATATGTATTATTAATGGAGAAACTATTTATTTGGATTTTTCACCAAAATATATAAAAACAATAATAAATAAAATGAAAATATTTACTAATAATATGTTATCTATAATAATTTCATATTTAATAATATAATTATTATTATCTAAAATAAAATGGATATACCAAAGGGAATTATTTTTGATCATAATAAAAAATTTGAACAATTTTTAAATAATGACAAAGTATTTTATTATTATGAAAATACAATTAATAATTATATTATATTAACTGATAAAAGATTCATTAAAATTGAAAATAACAAAATTTTAAGTGAAGTTTCATTAGATAATATTAAAAATATATATCATAGAAATAATAGTATATTTTATTGGGATTCTATCGAAATTACAAAAAATGATAATATAATAGAAACATTTGGAATTAAGTATAAAAATATTGCTGAATTCTTTACAAACTTATTAAAAAATATAGAAATTATTAAATCAACTGAAAATAATTATATTGAAACATTAGAAATAAAAGATGAATATATTAATATTGAAAAATCACAAGAAAAAGAAAAAAAGAAATGTTTTTATTGTAAATCTGATAAACATTTTATTAGAAATTGTTTATTAAAATTAATAAAAGATAATGATTTCAAAAGTTCTAAAAACCCAAATATATATTTCAAATCAGATTATAAAAACAATAATTTATTTTTAAGATGGAAAAATAAAGAATTCGAAAATATAGAAGGATGGGAAAAATATGATAAATTTTTTATTAAATTAAACTAATTTTATTAAATATATCATTTCAAATTTAAAATGGATAATTCAATCATAATTTCAAGTCTACGACGAAAAAATTAAATTGGATAAATATTTGGAAAATAAAAATGTAATGATTAAATTTGTTTTTTCGTCGTAGACTTGAATATTTGAAGAGATTCCAAATGGATATAAACAAGTTATATCATCTAATCATTTTGTTATGATACAAAAATTTTAATTCATAATATCGATTGTTAATATCAAATCAAATTAATTTTAATTCATAATATCGATTGTTAATATCAAATCAAATTAATTTTTAATTCATAATATCGATTGTTAATTTGATATTATTCCAACAATTTAATAAATTAAAATTATTTATCATATTAATATATAATAAATATAAATGACTGCCATATTTGGTTATGAAACCAATTTTGACGCTATTGAAGATTTTTATCCCGATTATCCAAAAAATAATTTTTCATTTAATTTTAATACCGCAAGAGTAAATAAAGAATATGCTTCTGGTTATTCTTTAGGATATTCTGATAGTTTTGTAGAAACAGATATTAAAAAAGATGTAGAAAATAAATTATCAAATGATTATATGAATAATGGATATACTCCATCAAACATCAAAAAATTACATAAGGCGGATACTATTGGTAATGTTATTAATATGTTAGAAGATTGTTCGTATTTTACATCTTTATTAAGATCAGATCCAAGTTTTATTAAAGTGTTAAATGAAAAGAATTATGTTCATGGAAATACTTTATTTTTACCAATAGATGCTAATTTTAATATTTTAGAAAAATTTTACAGTGAAAATGTTCCTGATAGCACAAAAGAAGAAAACAGAAATATTTATACAGCAGATTTAGGTGTAAATGTTAAATCATCAGGATTATTTGAAATTTTAAAAACACACATTTTGAAACAAGCAATTTATCCCGAACAATTATCTGATCGTCCATTAAGAGTTAAACCATTATCAGTAAATAATGAGTTTTTTATTAAAAATATGAAAATATTTAATATGGATAAAAGTAATATTTATAACACATTAACTCACCCTTATAAAAGCACTTCTCCCAATTATACTAATTTAGAATCTTTCTACAATTCAAAAGAAGAACATTCCAAATCAATAGATATATTACAAGCGATTGAATGTTCAAATGGATTTATATATATAATATCAGAACCAATAATACCACCGGTGTTCTTTTTATAAAAAAATTTTTTATATTATCAAAGATTTTTGTAAAATAAAAATAATAATCTTGTTCGACTTAATATTTTAAAATGTTAAATTATTTATATTAAATATAATATAAATGACAAAAGTATTATCATCAGATAATAAAGAATTTTTAATTAATTGGATCAATGGTAATTTTATGAATTCATATGAAACTGTTCCTAAATTTACAAAAAAACAATCAGAAAATTACAAATTATTTATTCCTAATGATATTATAACTTTATATCGTGGTATATATGTTCCTATTGATCTATATATAGAAAATAAACAACGTGTTATATCATCATTACCTACAAAAGAAGAATATTCAAGAAATAGATTTACAAGTTGGACAAGATCAAAAAAGATAGCAGAACATTTTGCTGATCAAGATATTATTTCATATATTATCAAGGGAAAATTTAAACCATCAGATATTTTGATCGATACTACCTTATTAAATAATGAAGATTTGAATAAAATTACATTAGAAAATCAAAGTCATTTAAAACAAGAAGAATGAAACTTATAAAATAAAATATATAAAAAGACCAGATATATTAGAAAATAAAGAAGAAATAGACTGTTTGGTAAAAATAATAGAAATAAACGATTGTCTTTATAAATGTCATAAACTTGAGAAATCTACTTATCAATTTAATTTTTGGATCACACCATCTGATCTAAGACCATATAAATGGTATGGAGGATGGATAATACCAAAAAACGAAAATGGAAAACAAATAAGCATAGATATATGGGATAAAAATATCAAAGGTAAAATTGGTAAACATACTATCAAATCTCATACGATAATAAATACTAATAATATATGTGAAACTATACAAGTAATTAAATTATTATTTTTCTCATAAATTTAAATGATAAATTAATAAAAAATGAATAAATTATATAATTATAAATCTGTAATAAAAAATTAATAAAAAATTAATAAAAAATGAATGAAATAATTCATTATTTTTACAATACATAAAAATAATTAATAACCAAAATTCATTCGTAATTAAAAATTGTATTAATTCTTCTCTAAACATTTTATAAAATCATTTCATTTTATAAAATAAATTAGTTTTTTAATCAATTAAATCTTAAACTCTCAACACTATTTTCTCCGGAACAAGATTTACCACATACACATGAGGTTCCAATAAATGGATGAATTAAAGCATCTTTATGTGATGTAATTTCCCATGATAAAGGATCTGATATAGATAATGGAATTGTTTTATTTAAATCCCATTTCATATAAATATCACAATCTGGTTCTTGTTGTAAAGATAAATCTTGATTAGGATGTAATTTTACAATCACAATATTTTCTTTTTTATTAAATTTATATTCAATAACGTCATAATGTAATTTGTAATAATCATCATCTTCCTTTTTATAATATATATGAACGATATTTCCTATTTTAATATCATCAAAACATTTTTTTGATTCAATGAAATTTCTTTTTTCTTCATTTGTAGAATTCATAACAATTTCTTGAATTTTTTGTTCATAAAATCTAATTTGTTCTCTATAATATTGACACTGATCAAATAACTTGTTAAAAATAATTTCTGTCATTTTTATAAAACTAATACTAATTTAGTAAAAATCAGTTTTCTTATATTAAACTTATAAATTTTTCGATAATTGTTTATTCCATTTCTCAATAATAAATTCATTCTGTTAATAATAAATTTTATAAAATCAGTTTTCTATATCCAACAATTTAATTTATAAATTGGACCAGTATTATAATACATACATTCAAAAGAATAAATAATTGATAGATCACCTTCAAATCTTTTAATATAATTTTTTGCTTTTTCTTTTATTATTAATTTATCAATTAATTTAATTAAAATTTCATGATTTTTTAGAATCCAAAATCCAGATCGATTGAAAATTAAGGATTGTGCTAATAAATCTTTTAAAGTTATATTTGGATTTAATTCAGCAAGTAACATTTTTGATTTATTTTTATTATAGTTTTTATATAAAGTTCCAAATGAATTATCATAATATTTATATATTAAACCACATAAATTTTTTGATAATATCGTATTTCTTAATAATAAATTCATTTTTATAAATCTAATTATTAATGAATTATCGTAATATTCAGATTTATAAAAATTAGTTTTTTTTATCAATATTAAATTAGTTTTTGTATATGAAATAATTAAACTTATAAATTGGACAAATTTCACCTATCACATTTTTGAAAGAATACTCAATTGTTAATTTAAATTTATTTATTTCAATATAATTTTCTGCTTTTTCTTTTATTATTAATTTGTTAATTAATACAATTAATTCATTATGTTTTTTTAAAATCCAAAATCCAATTCTATTTGAATTAAATATAACTGTAAAAAATCTTTCAAAGTTATGTTTGGATTTATAATATTAGGTAATATATTTATAGTTTTATTATATTTTTTATATAAAGTTTTAAATGAATTATCATAATATTTAAAAACCACATTAGATAAATTTTTTGATAATATCGTATTTCTTAATAATAAATTCATTATCTAAATAATTATTAATAATTTTAAAATAAATCAGTTTACTATAAAAAAAATTAAACTTTATCAAATATATGAAATCTTTTTTGTTCTTTTATAAAATTTTGTTTTAATTCTTCAGACCATTCAACAACTAATTTTCCTTCATATTTAATACCTTCTGATGTTTTTGTAAACCAGTTAAATTGATTTGAATCTTTTCTTCCTGGTAAACAAATTGAAATTCCATCAATCTTTGTATATTTTTCAGTAATTCTAACAACATGAATTTTACATTTAGTTTCTTTAACAACACGATAAAATCTAGGACTTCCATCAACATATGTCCATACTAGAATTCGTCGGTCATCTTTCTTTTCAATTAATTCTTTTTTCTCAACTATTTTATTTTTTTCTTTTTGTTCAATTATATTTTTTAATTTTAATTCAATTTCATTAAAACGAATTTTTAATTCTTTGATTTCATTAATTAATTCATCCATAATTTAATTATTATCAATTAAATTATTTAAATCATTTTTATTTAATTAAAATTATTAGTCAATCAATACAATAACATTATCAATATTATTTAATAATATATCGTTAATATTTAATTTTGTAATATCTTCTTTAGACATGGTTTTCACATTATCTAAAATTTCTAAAATTTCTTTTATCGATTTATGATATTGACTGTTACGATATATATTAATTTTATTTAATTCCATATAAATATCCAAATTTAATTTCCATTTGATCACATTTGGAATAATAATTTCTATAAATTGTTTTACTTTCATCATTTTACTATTAGGATTTCTTTTATAAGTTTCATACGCATCTATAATTTTATTTAAAGTTTTAATTTTTGTTATTTTACATTCTTTAATTTCATCATTATCGACCATAGATTCCAATATTTGTTTAATACTTTTACTTTTATTATAGTAAATATCACTCAAACTTATTCTTATATTATCTTGTAATTCATTAAATTTCTTTTCTCTATGAAAATCATTTACTTGTTTTTGTAAATCTTTTATTTCTATTTTTAAATCTTTGATTTGATCTTCACATTTTTTAACATATATATTTAAATCTTTAATCTCTTTATTATTTTTTTCTTCATATTCTTTTATATGTTTTTTTAATCGTTGAAAATCGGTTTTGATCTGTAAATTTTCATTTCCTAAAATAGATATAGACGTTTCAAGTCGATCAATATCATCTTTACATATCATTGATGATTCCATAGTTAATGAAGAGTTTAATAACATTATGTATTATATACTAAAGATTTTATTTAATTATTAAAAATTAATAGTTAAATAAGTTTTATTCTATTAACTTAATAATAGCATTCAAATATTTTGGTAAATCATCATCAATATCTAATTGTTTAATTTGTATTTCAGACATATTACTTACATTGTTTAAAATTTGTTTGATTATATTTGGATTTTTATGATAAATTTTATTTTGTTCATCTCTTTGTCTAGCAAAGGGGATTTTATATATTCTATTTAAACATAAATATATATCTAAATCTAAATTCCATTTTTTAAGATTTGGAATAACTATTGTTTTAAATTGTTGAATATTAGTCATTGAATCTACATTTTTATGTTCTTTAAATTTTAACCAATCCTTATATGTATTAATAATTTTATTTAAAGTATCAATATGAATTATATTATTCTTTTTATATTCGTTATTTAAAATCATTAATTTAAACATATTAGAAATTTCTTGATTTTTATTATAGTAAATATCACTTAAACTTATTCTTATATCGTCTGTTAATTCTTTATCTATTTTTTTCATTTGATCTGAGTGTAATGTATTTTTTAATTCTATATTATCTTTTTTCAATTCTATATTATCTTTTTTTAATTCTATATTATCTTTTTCTAATTTATCAATACGTTCTGTAAATGTTTTATTCTGATTTTCTAAATTTTCCACATCTTGTTCTAATTCTCTTATTTTTTCATTAAGTTCTTTTGTTTGTTTTTCTGTCAAATATTTCAATACAATAATATTATCTCTAAATTTCTCATTATTATCTTTAATTTTTCCAATCAATTGTCTAAATTCCCTACGATCAATATTATTAAATGAAATCTTATATTCAATTGTTTTTAAATCATTCACGTTTACATTAATATTATGAATCAATGTATCATAAGTTTCAGCAATTTGAGTCATTATCAGTAATATATACTAAATATATTAATTAAATCATTTTTATTTAATTAAAATTATTATTCTGTTTGAGTTTCTGAATCTATAAATTCAATAATATATGATTTAAATTTGTTGAATTTTGGTATTGTTTTTATTAAATCTTCATCATTAAACTTATGTTTAAAATCTATTAATATTTGTTTATAATTATCTTTTTCATAAAATAAATGTGATATTTTATTTCTTTCATTATTTATATCCATAAACCATACAAAAAATTCCCAATTCCAATTTCCATAACCATAATCTTTATACCATTTTTCAATATTTGGTAATATAATTTCTCTAAATTCTTGTATATAATCATATACATTTTTTCTTTCTATATATCTCAAATGATCTAAATATGTAGAAATTATACTATTAAGATCTAATCGTAATTTTTTTGGCAAATCTTTTATATAATAATCCAACATTTCATTTATTATATTCTCTATAAATATCACTTAATCCTTGAATGAATTTTTTTCTATTAAAATCGTCAATTAATATTTTATTTTGATCATGAATTTTATTATTATCAGCCTTAAATTCTTTATTTTCTAATTCTAAAATTTTTATACGTAATTCTAATGTTTTTATTTTTGAATTTAATTTTTTAATTTGTTTTTCTGTTAATGTTTTTACTAATATAACATTATCTCTAATTTTTTTATTATTATCGTTTAATTTTATTAATGATTGATCAATATTTTTACGATCTGATTTTTCAATTTCATTTAAATATTGATTATTTGATTCAGTTAATTTTATTAAAGTTTCAAATGTTTCAGATATCATATTGTATTATATACTAAAATATATTTGTATTATATACAAAAGATATTAATTAATCATTTTTATTTAATTAAAATTAATTTTTTTAATCTTTAGATTTCAATTTCTCATGATAAATTTCATAAGTTTTCCATGTTTTACATACACATTTACCAATCTTTCCATGATTCTCATCTACAAAAGATTGTCCTTTAACTAACCAATCTGTCATTTCTTTTTTTGTATCGAAATGATAGATTATTTTTGGATTTATATAATGTTTGATATTAATTGTATGTTTATGTTCATTAGAAAGAGATTTAGAAGAAGACATTTTAATAATTTAAATTTAATGGTATTAAATTTAAAAAATCAGTTTTAACAATGATATTTATTTTTGTAAAATATTTGATTACTATAATTTCGATCTCTCATATTAAATTTTTTATTCATAATTTTTTTAAACATAAATTTACAATCAATTTCTTTTTTATTATTTTCATAAAGCATTGGTTTTAATGGATTAAATGATATAATATAATGATTGTCAAAAATATTGGAATATTTAAAAATTAAATTTGTAAGATTGTTGTAAATTTTATGTTTAATTAATATTTTTCTTAATATTTTATCTTTACATGTAAAATTATTCTGTTTGATCGTATTAAATAAATTATTCTTTTTACTATCAATTGATTGACATATATATTTATCACCACAGTCTGTATCATCAATATTTAAAACAAAATTACTAACATCATAACACATAATATTAATAAGAATTATTTTTTCTTGATATTTTTCTTTAATCAAATATTGTTTAATAAGTTCTTTTCTTTTAAAGTTGTTTTCATTATTGGAAAGACAAATTAAATTTAATTCAATTTTTTTAAAATCGTATAAACTTGATTGCTCATATAATGGTAACATATAATCCATAAAAAAATAGCCCAATTCAGCCGCCGAATTACATAAATGATAATTAACTGTTAAAAAATAATGTAATATTTCAATAAATTTCAAATCACAAGGAAGAGAATAACATAAATCTCTTATAAATTGAGAATATAAAAATACTTCATAAAATACAGCTTCATTACACCAATTTCCTTTATAATTATTTTGTAATATTGTATTTTCTGTATATTTCCAACATTTTTTATCTTTGTGATTATTTTGAATTTTATAACAATCTTCACACATATCCATATAACATTTACTACATTGAACCCATCTTTCTTTTGGATAACAATTTAGACAAGTTTCAGTTGGACAATACAAACACCATTTATTTGTTATATATTCTTTTTTCTCAGAATGATCGTGAAATTTCGATTCACACAACATTATTTCAAATTTATAATTAATTTCAATTATAAATTTTTAAAAATCAGTTTTTATTCTTTATTTTAGTTTATTTAAAATAGGTATTAATGAAAATATATTTGGATAAAAATAAGTTGTTAAAATATATCCAATTAAACTCATTATAATCCAATTTTTCCATGATAATGAGTTTTCCAATTTCACTATTTTATTTGTATTATTTTTATTTGATCTTTCTAATTTCACTATTTTATTTGTATTATTTTTATTTGATCTTTCTATTTCATCTAACTCATAATCTCTGATATTATCATTTCTTCCTTCTATCAATCCAAATCTAGAATTAAACATTTATAATTAATTTCAATTATAAATTTAAAAAAATCAGTTTTATTCTTTATATTCATATTTATCAACACGAATAATAAATCCCTTTTCTTCTAACAATTTAAATACTCCATTAATTTCTAATTGATTATAAACATAATCATATAATTTTTTAATATTTTGATAATTGTATTGATATGGAATAATAATTAATATTATTCCCATTTTTTTACATTCAATTATTTTTATTTGATCTCTTTCTTTTTGTTCTTCAAAATCTTTTTCATCATCATGAAATAATTTATGGCGTTTATAATGTTGAATACCATTAACTTCAATAGCAACTTTAATTTCTTCATTATAACAATCTAGTTCTAATCCTTTTTTTCCTTCTCTTTTTATATGATTTGACTTTTTAGGAAATCTTAATCCCGTTATAATAAATAATATTTCTCTTACCATTTTTTCAGTTTTTAATGAAGAACAATTTGGACATCAGCTTTTATTAGAAATGTGATTATATGGAGTTGGATAAAATGAATTTTTGCAAAATAAACATACTACTTCAACTGGTTTGTTAGCACTTACATATATAACTCTAGAATAATCATTCAAAATATTTCCATTTAAATCTATATGTGTTTCTTCACAATATTTTATAAAATCATCTTGTGTTGTTGTCCTTCTTTTAATAGCACAACTATTACATCCATGTTTTTTGTTCATATGATTTTCTGGAGTTTGCCAAAAATATTCATCACATTTTATACAAAATATCATAACTTGGTCTTTACAACCATTATATTTAACCATATCATAAATATATAGACACTTTCCATTTTCATCAATATGAATCAATTTTGATTTCCTAACAAATTCATAATAATACCAACATAATTCACAATTACCACTTTTCTTAAAATGATTATGATAACGTTTAGACATTTCATGTCCAAATTTTTTGCAATGTAATTTTATACCTTTGCTATTATCTATATACACAGTTTCTGTGTAATCAAATATATATCCGTATATTATAATTGAACTTGTTATAAATATTTGTGTATTATAAATACAATCTCCATATCTTTTTTTTGTAATTTTTTTCTCACATTCAATTTTTTCTTCTATATCTGGATATGTATCATTAATATAATCAAAAACTTTTTTGATTTCTCGATTTAATGTTTTTGATTTTATTAATTCATTATATAATTCCAAATTTCCCTTTTTTATATTTTCTGTTATCTTTTTAATTCTATCTATTTTACTTGAATATTTAAGAGTTGACAGCATTTATATTTTGTATTTTTAATTTTAAACAAAAAAATTAAAAATAAATTAGTTTTTTTATTAATTTAAGCGTAATTAAAGGAAAAATAGCGATAATTAAAAAATAAAATTAGAATTAAATGATTTTTAATAATACTTAAACTCAATAATTAAAATGAAAATATTTTGTAATTTTTTTTATCTTATGTATATGTAAATACTAATTATAAAATTTCATGTCAAGCACCAGTTCGAGCAGTAATCTAACTTCTGGGTTTATTGACCTTGCTACGTTCGATGAGCCCGAAAAGTACATGTATGGTGGCAAGGACGCTGTTTCTTATTTCGTTCGCCGTGTTCGCAAGAGCACCTGGTTTACCACTGTTCCAGTCGTTTTAACCACAACCTCAAATCCCGTTTTCGGAACCACTTTTGAGGCTAATATCTCACGCGCCGGTGATTATCTCTTATATTCCTGGTTCCGTGTCACTACCCCTCAATTAGTTCTTAACACCACAGGAAATGCGTTTGGAACCAATGGACGTATTCGTTGGACCCGCAATCTTATGCACAATTTAATTCGTGAAATTTCTTTCAATTTCAACGATCTCGTCGCTATGCGTCTTGATAACTATTATCTCGATTTCTGGACCGCATTCACCATTCCTCAAGGTAAACGTAACGGTTATGACAACATGATCGGTAATATTGATGAACTTATCAATCCCCTGGCTTTAGGTGGTTCTGGTGCCGGTATCACCATCGATTCAGTTGTTCTAAATCTTCCTATTCCTATGTGCTGGTCTCGTGATACTGGTGTTTCTCTTCCAACTGCGGCTCTTCCTTATAATGATATGAAAATGAGATTCAATCTTCGCAATTACACTGAACTTATTGTTCTTGATAACATCTCAACCGGTGTTTCTCAAGCAATTGGAACTGGTGATCTCGTCTCTGTTCCAGTTCTTCAATGCTCTGAAGTTTGGGCTGAATATGCTATTGTTTCTGGTGATGAACGTAAACGTATGGGTAAGAAACCTCGTGATATTCTCATTGAACAAGTTCAGACTAATCCTTCTCAACCAGTTGTTATTGCTAATTCTTCATCTCGATTCGATGTTCACCTTTCTCATTCTATTAAAGCATTATTCTTTGCTTATCACAATACTACAAATGAGGCTGATCGATCGAATTACACTGCTGCTTCCCCTTATGTTACTCCAAGTGGTGTAAATTTCAATCCCAGTTTAGCAAGTGATCCAATTATCACTACATCGTTATACTATGAAAACACACAACGTCTTTCACATATGGGATCAGATTATTTCTCACTTGTTCAACCTTATTACAAGGCAGTTTCAATTCCAAAAGAGACTGGTTATCATATGTATTCATACACTTTGGATCTTGTCAACTGTAATCCTATGGGATCTACTAACTACGGTAAATTGACAAATGTTACCTTCCAATTTAATCCTTCTCAAAACGCTCAAGTTGCTGGTGCCTCTGCTGGAACTGTATCATCGCCAAATGTTTCTTTAACACCGGACGGGGCTGGAGTGGCACAAACTTTCAGTTTTGTGCTAGTGGTGGTAAATCACAATATTGTTCGTATTAGCGGAGGTGCGCTCGGATTCCCAGTACTATAAGAAAAGTTCGAATATTTTTCTTTATTCTCAATTACAAAAAAATTGGGTTCTTTATTTTTCAATTATTTACAATATATTGTAAATAATTGAGCGCACTAATTTTAAAATTAATAATTAAAACTGATTTTTTAAAAAATTAATAATTAATTTTCAAGTAATTTCCAATATATATTTTGATAAACATTTAAAATGACAAAAGAAGAAGAGATTGAAGAAGTAAAAGAAAATGAAGAAGAGATATGGAAAATAGATGAATATTATCCATATTATAGAATTTCAAATTTTGGTAGAATTGAAATTATTAAAACTAGAAAAAAAAATAAATTTATAAAACAAAATGTAGAAAGATTCAAAAAAACAAATTCTTATATTAAAATACGTTTATATAATAAAAATCAGGGTGATAAACCTAAAAAAGGATCAGAAAATAGAGATAATCAATATACTCATAGATTAGTTGCCAATTTATTTGTTTATAATCCAGATCCTATAAATAAAACAACTGTTAATCATATTGATGGAAATAAATATAATAATAAATGGACTAATCTGGAATGGTCCAGTAGTAAAGAACAAGGAGAACACAGTGCAAAACTTAAATTAAAAGGATCAACAAGTAAAGGAAGATCTGTAAAAATATATAAAGATGGAGAAGAATATAAAATTTACAAATCGATTTCTGAAGCTTATAGAGATATAAATCCTATTTTAGATGTTCAAATAAGCAATGGTCAATTCACAAAATTATTTTCTCAAAATAAAAGTTTTGTGACAGAAAATGAAGAAGAAATTACTGGTGAATATAATGATATGGAAATTAAAAATAAAAAAGAAATTTGGAAACAAGTTAGTATCAATGGTAATAATGAAGATTATGAGAATTTTTATGTTTCGAATTTGGGTAGAATTAAATTTGTAAATCATAATGATCATGATATTATTAGAAATATTGCAAATAAACGTGGTTATATGATAGTTAATATTCATAATTCATATACAAATAAATCTGAAGAAAAATATGTTCATAGATTAACAGCAGAAGCTTTTTGTGAAATACCAGTTCATCTAGCAGCATTTGAAATTGAAGATTTAGAAGTTGATCATATTGATTCTAATCCCTTAAATAATAAAGCATCAAATTTACGATGGTGTACAACACTAGAAAATGCTCAAAATGAAAAAACTAAAAAGAAACATGGTAAAATTATTTATCAATATAAAAAAGAAATTTATGAAGATGATGAAGAAATATATACATTAATTAAGAAATTTGATACTATAACTGAGGCCAGAAAAGAATTAAAAGTAGATCATACAAGTATATCTAAAATTTTAGATAATCCAAATAGAAGATGTGGTGGATTTCATTGGACAACAGCATTAATTGAAGATGCTGTTAATGAAATAAAAATTAATGAAAACTTAAAAAATATATCAACTAATAATGAATTTGAATTAAAAATTAAAAAAGAAAAGAAATTAAATAAAATAGTAATATGTAAATTTTCATACAAAGGAACTGAGTTAATTGAGTATTTTGATTCTTTATCAGATGCTGGGAATAATTTAAAATGTAAACCATCTAGAATTGATAATGCTATTAAAAAGAATCAAAGGTGTGAAAATTTTTATTGGAAAAAACTGAAAATTTCTGATATTTTAGATTTTGTCAATAAAGAAAAAGAAGATGAAGAAGAAAACGATGAAAATGAAAAAGATAATGAAGATGGAAAAGATAATGAAAATGATGAAGATGAAGAAGATAATGAAAATGATGAAAAAAAATTACAATTAAGTGATGATGTTAAAAATAATATCAAAAAGGAAAAAGATATTAACAGAAAAATAATATGTAAGTTATCATATAGAAAAGACTCTATTTTATTATATTTTGATACAATTGAAGATGCTGGAAAATCAATTTCTAAAGTTCCTTCAAAAATAAAACAAGCAATATCAAACAATCATAGATGTTCTGATTTTTATTGGAAAGAAATGTTAGTTAAAGATGTTTTAAACTTTTTATTTAAATAAAACTGATTTTTTAAAATTTATATTTGATTTAAAATATAAATTTAACATTACTAACAAAATGTATATATCTTCAAATTTAATTAAAATTATTACCAATTATATTGGGTATAATATAAATATTAAATTTACATGTAAATTTATAGAAAAACATTTAGATAAATTCAATTGGAAAAAATTATCAAGCAATTCATCATTACCATATAAATTTCTTTTAAAATATGAAAAGAAAATATTTTGGCCTAATTATTCATTGAATTCATTTTCTCTTGATAAAAATATTCCATTTGAATTTTTGGAAAAACATTTAAAAAGTAAATTTCCAAAAGATAAAATTAATCCATTACAAATATATAATAGTAATTATGTTGACAAATTAATAAAATATTGTGAAGATGATCATATTTATTATCGTATATCAATGGATAATTTACCTATAAAATTTTTTGAAGAAAATTTAGATAAAATATATTGGCAATTACTATCTGGCAACAAAAATATTCCACATACATTTTTCGAAAAAATATTAAAATCAGAATATAAAGATAAAATAAATTGGTCTATTTTGTGTAAACAAAAACATATTCCATATACTTTTTTTGAAAAAATATTAAAAAGTGAATATAAATATAAAATAGATTGGGATTCTTTATCTTCTAATGAAAGTATTCCAGATTATTTTTTTGAAAAATATTTGGACAAACTTAATTATGAAGAATTAGCAAAACATATATCGTTCCAATTTATTCAAAAGTATTTGAATAAAATTAAATGGAATTGGAATCTATTATCAAGTAATGAAAATATACCATATACATTTTGGGAAAAAAATTTAAATAAAGTTAATTGGACTATATTGTCCATTAATAAAAGCATACCAACTATATTTTGGGATAATCATTTAACATTATGTAAACAAAAAGGTGAACATGATAAAATTAATTGGTATTATTTATCACGGACAAATCTTCCTATTAGTTTTATAAAAAAATATATGAATAAATTAGATTGGTATGAACTTTCGACAAATGAAAATATTCCATTTGATTTTTTTAACCATTATATGAATATTATTAAATGGGATAAAGTTGATGATATTGAATTTACGGTATTTAGAGAATATCTTACTGAAGAAATTATAAAAGATATTGAAAATAGAAGTGATGAAAATATAAAAATTAACATAGATAATTATGAATTTATTAATATTATAAGGAAATTAGATATAAAAAAAGAAGTAAAAACAATTAAAAAATATATAGAAGAATTAAAAATAGAATTTAAATTAGTATATGATAATAAAGAATTAAAATATAATTCTATTAAATTTGAAAACTATTTAAATAGAAAAGAAAACAATGTATTTCAAATGATAAAATATAAAGTTGATTTTTCAATGTTTCAACATCATAAACATGCTCATAAATTTGCTGAATTATTTTTAGATACAAATATTAAAGATATTGATTGGATATATTTAATATATAATGATAATGTTCCAATGGCATTTTTATTAAAATGTATTAAAAAGAAAAAAATAAAATTGAACGAATTAGCAACTTCTAGACGGATGATATATGAAGATAATATTGAGAAAATGAATGAAATCTTATTAAAAATACTTTGAATTTGTATTTAATCGTAATAAATTGATTTTATAATTTAATGATTTTAATAAAAATTACTAATTACTTTTTCATATTCTAATATATGGTTTATTATTTGTGGATCCATTATTTCATTTTCTATTCCAAAAATTGGAATATATAAAAAAAATATATTCCATTTGTTATCATCTTTTGACTTAGCAATTACATATCCATTACATTTAATATAACTTTTTTTATAGTTTATATAGGCATCTATAATTCTGTCTTTTATTAAATAAAGTTCGCTAAATCTTAATAATTTATCTTCCAATATATCTCTATTATTTATACAATAAATAATATTGTCTTTTACAATATCACAAAAATTTCTTAATATCATTTCACTAACATTAGAATCTTTATCTATCATAGATGTTATATACATTATTATTGATTTTATTCTTTCTAAAATTAACATCATATTATAAGTTATTAATATTTCATTTCTATAATTTTCAGATTTTAAATTGAATATATCTGTCTCTGGTGGATACCACCATTTATTTTTATCTAAAATTTTCATAATATTTTTTGTATATTCTTTAGAACAAAATTTTGCTGAATATGTTTTACCTGATAATGATAAATCTTTAAATTCTGGAGGTATTTTATTAATTATATGTTTCTTTTTAAAATTTATATTTTTTCTATCTGCGAATATTTTTTCAATATTTTCTAAATAATTCGTATATTCTTTTTTAAGTTGAATTAATGGATAAATATATTTAAGAGGATTATAATTTTCACTATCATTTACAATTTCTTTTATTTCATTTATACATATTAATTTCATTTCAGGAATTCGAATAATATCATTTGTATCATTTATATAAACATATTGATTATTCAATTTTTTTAAATAATATTTGACAAAATCATTTTTATTTTTATATTCAAAATCATTTAAATCTTTTAGTGGTAAAAATATATCTAATATTTTATTAGTTTTTTTATTTTTGTAAAGATAAGGACTAAGTGTAATATTTAGAAATGAATTATTTGGTAATAATATATTCCCATTAGATGTCATAAAATTATCAAATAATTTTGTTATATTCATTTAATATTTATGATTTTAATTTATTAAGTTATAAATTAAAATCAAAAAAAAAACTAATTTTATAATTCATTTTTCTATTATTGAAATTAATAATGAATCATTTACCTTTAAGTTGTAATCTCAAATCTGTTATATTTAATTATTTAAATAAATCTAAAGATGAAATTAAACTATTAAATTATCGTAATTCTCGAATTATTAAATATATGAAAGGATTATTCACAACAAATTTCAAATTTATTACTCAAAGAAAATTTAATGAATATTGGCATAATTCAATTATCAATAGTATTCATGTTGGATATACAATTAATATTAATAATAAATTTGTAATATATCTAGAGTATAAATATATTTTAAATAAAAATATTAGTGTAAGTATTGATTATATTTGTCATATTAATAAGTTAAAAAGACAAATATGTAATGTTGAAAGTGATATTATTCTCGAAAGATTTAATGAAAATTTTAATGAAGATATTAATCATCAATTAAATAATCTACTTAATTACATTGAACTTTTTTATATATGTAAATATTGTTTTTCAGTTTGTTGGGAAAAAGAAAATAAAATACAAGAAATATGTAATAAATGTATTAATATAAATTATGAAGATAAATATGAAATATGTTCATTATGTAATTTAAAATGTAAAATCGATACACAATTATGTAAATTGAAATGTAATCATTATTTTCATTTGAATTGTATTTCAAATATTAAAACATATGAATTCAAATGTTATTATTATATTAAATGTCCTATTTGTAATATTAATTGTCTATATGTGTATATGAATAATAAAATATTTGAAATCGATGAATGGTTATATATACATTATGAAGACGATATCGAAGAAGAAGAAGAAATTAAAGAAAAAGAAGAGAATATTAATATAAAAGATATTGAAAAAAATGAATTAAAAGTAATTAATACTGATGAGATAAATTTACCAAAATATTATTAAACAAATTCCATTTTTACTAATTTATTCTATTTAAAAACTGATTTTTTAATTTAATTGATAATAAAAGTATTAATTCAAAAAATGTATTCTTGTTGTGAACAAAAGAAGAAAATTAAGATTGAAAAAGTTAAAAAGACTAATAAAGAATGGATAAATATTAAAGATGAAGTTAAAATAAATTTTCCAGAATTTAATAGTAATCAAAATTCATCTATTTATCGTTTATTATCTGTTATTAATACTAGAGAACAGATAGATGAAGTTATTAAGAAAATTAAAGAGATGAATAAACTTATTAATTATTTTGTATTGACATCGAAAAAGGAACATCTTAATTCTGATCATATTATTACTAATATTATGGATAAAATATCTTCATATAAACAATTTAAATACGAATTTAATAAATTAATGGAAAAAGATGCGAAAGGATTATTTTGTTATATTGAGAAAGTTTCATTAGATGATCTTAACGATGTTTATAAAAAATTAACACAAGAACAATTTATAGAACTTATAATGTCTAAAGAAGCGAAAGAGTTGAAAAAAATTGGGAGAAAAATGTTTGATGAAAATGATAAGGAAATAGAAATTAGAATAAAAATTATTGATTGATTTAATTGATTAAAACTACTTTTATTAAATATTTTAATAGGTTTAATTAAAATATTTTCTATATATAATGAATATTATTGAATGTAAAGATAATTTTGTAGATATAGGTATAGTTAATAATTGTAATTTTTGTATAACATATAAAAATGAAATTGAACAATTAAAACAACAAATGAAAAAATTGAAAGATATAAACAATGAAGAAATGAAAAAATTAAAAGAAAATATTAAAGATTTGGAAGAGAAAATTAAAGTATTAGAAGAAAAAAAAGTAAAAACATTAGAAACTAAATTAGATTTTTATAAAAATGAAACAATTTCATTTCAATCTCAATTAAATAAAGAGAAAATTAATCGTAAAAATAATAAATATAAACAATTTATTTCTGATGTATTTAATGAAATAAATTATAATGTCAAATTATTACTTGATGAAACAAAAGAACATAAAGGTATTAGTCTTAATGATATTATGTTTATATATACATTTCCCAAGAGACGAAAAATGTCAGAACAAGAAAAATTGAAACAAGAAAAGGTGAATAATGTGAAAGATATATTGCCTAAATTATATAATGATAAATTTAAGGATAAATGGAATTGGAAATTAATTGTTAAATTATATGAAATAAAAAAAGATCGTAATAATGTATCACATTTTATTAAAGAATTTGATGATGATGATAAAAGAAATGGGAAATTATTATATATTTATGATAGATTCATAAAAGATAAACCTTTAGAAACAGAATTAAAAGAATTTAGATCAGAAGTAAATGATCTTATTAGGAATACAATTACAAATTCAGATATTGAAGTTAATAAAAAAGAATATGATTTATGGTTTGATGATTAAATATCTATATTATTATTTAAATAATATAAATTATATTTCTGGAGCATTTTCTTCATCTTTAAATGGATACATTCCTTTTTCATCTTTTAATGTATTAATAACAATATCGATTACTTTACAATATCCATTTAAATGATTTTTATCTTTATTTTCTTTTACATATTTAATTATTGTATCTTTAATTTGATCTATATTTAAATTTTGATCTCTATAATGAAATTCTTTATTACGATCATCTTTTAAACGAGATAGATACCACATCATATCTTTTGGTTTAATATTTAATACTTTTTCAAATTCATTCCATTTTTTTAATTCAATATCTGTCAAATTTACTCTTTCGTATACAATATCATTTAATGTATATTTATTTACATTTTTATAATCAAAAATATAATCAGTAATTAATTTATCAAACAAACCAATTGATTCTGCTGTAATTAATAAAGTTTGTTTAAATTCTCTTTCTTTCATTAAAATATCAACTTGATTTCTTAATTCATTTATTTTTATTTCTTTTACATTAAGTTGTTCGATTAATTTTTGATTTTCTTGTTTTAATTGTTGTATTTGACCTTGAAGATTAGTTGATTGATAAATTAATCCATTAACATTAATTACTTGTTGATTCAATAATTGTCTCAATTGATTATTTTCGATAATTAATGTATTTCTTTCGTTTAATATTTTTTGAACAGATAAATTTTCAGAGTTAGAATCATCATAATATAAATTTATTTCATATTCGTTACGATGGTTATAATTGATAACAGTTGTCATTGTATAATATAATAAAGATTTTAATTAATTTATCTTATTTTTAATTAAATTAGTTTTATTTTAAAAACTGATTTTTTATTTATTTAATAATGATTTTTTTATTAAAATCGTTATTTGTTTACTAAAAGATTAGGAATGTTATCATTTAATTTGATTAAGATTATTACTAATTATATTGGGTTTAATCCAAGAATTAGATTTGAATGTAAATTTTTGGAAAAACATATAAATGAAAAATATATTGATTGGGTTAAATTGTCAAGAAATTCTGATTTACCGTATGAATTTTTATTGAAATATGAACATAAAATTATTTGGTCAGCATTTAGATATGATCCAGAATTTAATATTCCGTTTGAATTTCTTGAAAAATATTTACAAGATAATGATGAAAAGAAATTCAAACAGAATAACAATATAGAGTTAAAAACAATATTACATAAAAATTATATTGATAAATTAGAAAAATATATATTATCATATAAAAATGATTGTATTTGGAATTATATATCTGATAGTGATTTACCGGTTGAATTTTTCGAGAAACATTTTCAAGATAAAGATGGAAATGATTTTTGTGGATTAGAAAAATTGAATTGGGATATAATATCAGGGAATAGTGATATTCCTCATACATTTTATGAAAAATTAATGTCAAATAAATTAACAAAAAAATATATGAAAAAAATTGATTGGAGTAGATTATGTCTTCAAAAACATATTCCTTTATCATTTTTTCAAAAAATATTACAATCTAAATATAAAGATTATATTGATTGGGATTCTCTTTCAAAAAATAAAAATATTCCATATCAATTTTTTGAAAAACATCTAAACATGGTTAATTTTGATCATTTATCATCTCATATTTCAGTTGATTTTATTTTGAAATATATTAATAATATTGATTGGAATTGGGAAATTCTAGCAAAAAATCCAAATATTCCATTATCATTTTGGGAGGATATTATTTCTTCATATGAATGTAAAAATAAAAAAATAAAGTGGAATTTATTAATGGAAAATGAAAATATTCCATATACATTTTGGGAAAAATATATTCCTTTATGGAAAAAAAGAAATGAATATTATAGAGTAAATTGGACTATTTTATGTAATCATAATTATCCAACTAGTTTTTTTAAAAAATATTTAAATGATTTAGATTGGTATATATTATCGGCTAATGATAACATTCCTTTTGAGTTTTTTGAGGAAAATTTTTCGTTTCCTAAAGATAATAGTGATAAGATTAGATGGGATACTATTGATAAAATTCCATTTCCAGTTTTTAAAGAACATTTTATTAAAGAATTAATTTGTTATATAGAAAATAATGATGATGGAGGTGTAAATTTTGTTATTAGATTGGATCGTTTTATGAAAATTGTTAAAAGATTAAATAAAATAAATAAATTAAATAAAATAACTGAATATGTTAAACAATTAAATTTAAATATTTTTTTACTTTATAAAAAAGAAGAAAGAGAAGACTTATATGATAAAAATGAATTTACTGATTTTTTCGAAAATATAATTGAAAATACATTTGATTCATTAAAATATGGAGTAGATTTCTTTTTATTTCAAGATCATAAATATGCTCATAAATATGCTGAAAAATTTTTAAATACTTTAGATCATAACGAAATTGAATGGGATCATTTATTATATAATGATAATGTTCCAATGTCATTTATATTAAAATGTGTTGAATATAAAAAAATTAAATGGAAAGATTTATTGATAACTAAAAAAGTTGTATATGAAGATAATATTGAAGAAATGAATAAAATATTATTAAAATTACTTTGATTTTATATTATTATAAAAATAATATAAATTAATTTTCATAAATATAAATATTTCCTTTATATGTAGGATAATGATAAATACAATTATTTTTCTTTATTATATAATATTCATTTTTTACTGTTTTTGGTTTTTCTAATTTATAACAAATATCTTTAATTTTAAAAGGATTTATTATAATTTCTTTATTTAGATATTTTTTGATTTTATCTATATCTGATTTAGATCTATGTGTTATCCATACATATCCTTTATATCTATATTTATTTGGTAAATTAATAAAATGTTTTAAATAATGTTCATGATTTTTTCTTAATAAAGACGCTTGATGTGAATAATGAATATGTTCATATCCTAACCACCAAGGCATAATAGGATTTTCTTTAATTTTATATAATTTCATTTTATTTTTATAACCACGTTCAATACTTTCTAAAATCATTTCATTACAGTATTGTTTTAAAGCATCGATATTATCCTCCCACATTAATACAGCCGGATGATTATAAAATCCACATTTTTCTTGTAATTTTCTTTTTTTAATAATATTAACTATTTGATGTGCTTCTACTCTTTGTTTAAGAAGACGTTTTCCATCTAATACTTTGGCACATTTTTTGAAATCAGAAAAAGGAAGAAATGTATTTACCATTTTTAATATTTATCATTTAATAATTCCAAAAAATTAGTTTTTATCAATAAAAACTAATTTTTTGGAATTATTAAATAATTAAGATATTAATGAGAATTTAAAATCTATTATTTTTAATTATTTGAATAAATCGAAAGAACAAATTAAATCATTAGAAGTTCCAAACAATATTAAATATATGAATCAAATATTACCAAAACATTGTTGGATAACACAAAAACAATTTAATTTTATTTGGTATAATAATATTACAAATTATACAGATAATAAAATTATTGTTCATGAAAATTTTACTATTGAAATATATTATGATGACATTAGTTATGATAATATAATTAATCAAACTATTACAGTTTTTATTTCTCATCTTAATAAATTAGTGAGATATACAGATTGTCCGACGATTGATCTAAAAAATTTTCATTTAAAATTTGATAAAAATATAAATGATCAGTTAACGGAATTATTAAGATATATTCAACTTGTAAATGTATGTAAAAAATGTTTTTTATTTTATAATAAAAAAATGGAAAATAATATTTGTGATGAATGTATAAATAGAGAATTAATAAAAACCAATAAAATTTGTTCTATATGTAATTTAGATATATTCGATGATCAAATATGTAAATTGAAATGTAATCATTATTTTCATTTGAATTGTATTTCAACAGGAATAACATATTGTTCTTATTATAATTATTATATTAAATGTCCAAAATGTGATATTAATTGTTGTTTTGTTTATACAAAAAATAAACAATTTAAAATTGATTTTAGAATTGATTTTTATATAAACACAAATGATATTGAAAATACAAAAAATGAAATTACTCTTTGTTATCCAGATCAAAGGAATTTACCAGATTCTATATTAATATGTAAAAATCAAGAAGAATAAAATAATTAAGAGGAAATATATTTGGATACAACACTAGAAATATTTTTAGATAATATTTCTCTTATAATTGGTAAACATTTTCTTAATTCAATATAATTTTGTTGATTGATAATCATAATTTCGTAAGATTTAATAAAATTTTCGCTATAATTTGCGTATTTGATATATTCTAAATATTTTATGGTTGATATTAATTTATCGTTAAAATACAAATCGTTTAAAATATCAGTATTTTCATTAAGATATCTTTTATTTTCTATAGAATTTTCAAACTTATAATACATTTCCATTTCCGTCATTTTAGTTATTTCCGTCATTTTAGTTATTTATTAATAACTAAAAATAAATTAATATTTTGTTTTAGATAAATATGAACGAACTAGACTACACATATTTTTGGATAATAATTGTGTTATAAAAGGAAAGCATCTTAGCCATTGAATATAATTTTCTTTGTTAGAAATTGAATTTTTATAAAAATTCAAATATTCAGATTCTCCATATTTTTTAATTTCTTCATAATGGGTTTTTACAACAAATAATTGATCAGTATAATATAACATACTACATATATATGAGTTAGGTGTTTTTATTATATCATTATATCGTTTACTTTGAATAGATTCCATATTATTAATTAATAAATAAATAATATTAAATTAAGTTTTCTTTAATTTTAATTTATTACAACGTGCTTTAACTGCTGAGACAGATCTATCTAATTTAATTGCGATTTCATCTATTGATGTTGTTTTAAATAATTTTGCTAATAAATCTTCTTCGATAATGGTCCATCGTTTTGATTTTTTCTTTTTTTCATCTTTTTTTTCATCTTTTTTGTAACCAACATTAGTATAAAGATTTTCTTGATCTTTAATTTCTTGGAGTTTTAATTTTTTGATTTTTGAGTGAATGGATTTAACTGTTCGGTTTAATTGTTTTGATATCTCTTCTAAAGATTTATTTTCATTGAATAATTTTGTTAATAGTTCTTCTTCTTCATCAATCCAACAACTAGTTTTAGGTCCATTATTTATTTTTAGTTTTGACATTCGTGATTTAATTGCTGTAATAGATCTATTTAATTGATCTGCTATATCAATGGGTGATTTATTTTCTTTAACCAATCTTATTAATAATTCTTCTTCAATTATGGTCCAACGTTGATGTTTTCTTGATTGATACCATTTTTTTTCTTCTTTATGATCGGTTGAAAACTCGTTAATTTTAGATTTTTTTAGATAATCATCAATATTAGAACTTCTAATTGAACGATCATAAATAATTTTTTTATTAGGATCGGTCAGAGTTTCATATATATTTTTAATTTGGATAAATTTTTCATTAGTTCCTCCTTTATCTGGATGATTTTTAACTGCTAATTTTTTGAAAGCAATTCTAATTTGATCTTTTGTGGAATTTAATGGAATATCAAAAATTTCATAATAATTCATTCCTATATTTATTATTTATTTAATTTATTTAATTCGGTTTTAATTATTTTTTTGTTGTTTTTTTTTATTTAAAACTGATTTATTTATATCATTGTTTTATTAAAAAATAAGAAATGAATAAAATTAAAATTGATTATAATAGAATATGGACTTTTGATGATGATCAAAAATTAATTGAATATTATGAATCAAAGATAGAAATAGATAATATAATGGAAAAATATAATAGAATAAAATTAAATGGAATTACAAATGAAGAAGAAATTATAAATCAAATATATGAGTATACGATAAAAAAAGAAAATAAAGATATAAATAATTGGAATATTAAAAATTTCGATTTTATGTTTAAAAATAAAAAGATAAAAGTAAAGTATACAAAAGAAAAAATAGATATATTACCGTTTTTAAACAATACATTTGAAATATGGAATTTTTATGATAATACTATTTATGAATATTAAAAAAAACTGATTTATATTATTTTTATATAAATAATATAAAAATGGAATTGAAAACGATTTATGTTTTGCGTTTATATAGAGTATATGAAGATGATAATAGAGATATTATTTTTCAGAGATATAATATAACTGATATTGGATATTTTTCAGATTATAATATTTTAAAAGAAAAAGTTGATGATAAATATAAAGATCTTGAAATTGTAATGGATAAAGAAGATGAAAATTCAGAAGATATATATTATGAACATTTAAGAGTGTTTGAAATAGAATTAAATGTATTTTGTGAATTGTAAAAATTAAAATATTTTTCTTTTATAATATTAATTTGAAAAAAGATGGAAATAAAATAATTATTTTGTTGTAAATAATTATTTTGTTGTAAAATAATTATAATAATGAGATATTTAATATCGATAATATTGATCGTAATTTGTTTAGTATTATTTATTTCTTGTAATGGAGAAGAAAAATATAAAGAAATTGTAAAATTTTCAACTCAGGGTGGAAATATCAAAGATAATTATTATGTATTAACAGATAATGATAATGATGATATTGTAAGGAGTAATAATTATCCTTTAAATCATAATAGAAATAAAAGAAATACTAGGGATATGATTTTAAGACATCGACGAAGAACAAAACATTTAATTTCACCAAAATTGAAAGATGTAGGAATTCCTATTAGACCATATGGATATTATAATGAAGTTCCAGATATTAATGAATATATTCATTCATTTGATTATAATACAGGAAATAAAGTTTTGGATGGATTTGATATTTATAATACAAGAGGAATGAACAATATTGATACATCTGATTTAAATATTATTAATACTAATGATTTTTATAAACCTTATGATTTTCATTATAGACCAGTAGTAAACTCTATGACTTATCCAATTCGAAATTCACAAGTAGAACTTCGAAATGGGATGATAACATCTGAATATCCCAATATATGCGCAAGATATGGAAGTTCAGTATTACCCGACGACATCAATGGATTTTTCAAATCTAAGTGGTGTAGCGTGGGAATTTTGTCAAACGATAAAATAGCGTCACCATATTCTGTATTGAATTTGTATGCCCAATTCGTTAATGGATCATTACCTTGGCGTTATAGAGTGTATAACAAAGCAACTTCAAGTTATGTATTTTTACCCGAGGGAACAAGAGGAAGTGGAGTTTATCAATGTTTGAGAGACGGAGATATAGTTAATAATATTCCAGGGTTTCCGGGTGATTATAAAACACAAATACAAAAAGAAAGCACCTTTGTATTTGAATCAATTTAAAATAATATTATAAATTAACTCATAATATTTAAAAATTAAACAATTTAGATTTCCAACAATCTAACCATAAAATATCAATAATAGGATTTTTTTGGTTCACATTTTTGATTATATAATAAATTTCATCATCAACAAATTTAACAATAACTTTTTCTGATAATTTTTCCTGAATCATCATTTCTTTTAATCTTTTATTTGTAAGTTTATAAACATCATTATCATATATATAAAATCCTTTCATACCATCTATAACACACATTGTCAAAATATCCCATAATTTGAAATGTGATTTTAATAAAACAGATTTTTCAAGAGATTTATTATTTAATATTTTATTTAAAATTTGAATTGAATTGTCATAATAATTATTTATTAAATTAATCATATTATTAGATAATGTTGTATTCTTTTGTAAAATATGATTCATTTTTAAATTATTATTAATAATAATTTAAAAAATTAGTTTTGTTGTTTTATATTATCTAATATAATCATACTTTCAATTTCAGTATATGTTTTACATTTAAAACAATCTATCCATAGTAAATCTGTTATTGGAATATTCTGATCAATTTTTTTTAAGATGAAATTTGTTGAAGTATAATCATCTTTAATTATTATTTGTTCTAATATTTTTTCTTGTTTTGCCATTTTTTTTAATATATCAATAGTTTCTTGATAACAATCTTTATATAAAAAAAATCCTTTCACTCCATCTATAACACACATTGTCAAAATATTCCATAATGTGAGATGTGATTTTAATAAAACAGATTTTTGTTTTAATTTTGTCTTAATTAGTATTTTATTTAGAGTTTGAATCGAATCATCACAATAATTATTAATTAAATTAATCATATTTTCTGATAATGAAGTATATTTATTCATTTTTTACTTGGAAAGAATAATTTTGAAATAAAATTAATTAATTTTATTTTAATAAATCAGTTTTTGTAATATTACATATGTAATTATCACAATATAAAGTATATGTAAATGGTTTTGTATGATTATTACAAAACTGAAATTTATAGAGGAAAAAATTTTAAAGTAATTTTAATTTTAATTCAAATTCTAAAGTGTTTGTGTCAATAAAATTAACTAATTTAATTCCTGATACATTAGGTAATTTTGTATCAGGAAATGATATATTAGAGTAAAAATTGAATGAATTAATAAAACTATTAGAATCAATACGATCAATCGCAAAAACAAATGCTAATAATAGATAATCTTCAACATTATTACATAATTTTTTAACTAATTGATCATGATTAATTGATATTTGTTGGGATGTATCTCTGCTGAATAAAGCATATTTTTTTTTACTATTATAAGGATATTCATAATCAATATAATATGCTTCATTAGCAATTTTTGTATTATTGGATGAATAAATAATAATTGTATTAATATTAAAAACTAGTGAATCTTTATCTTTAAATTCGAATTTTATTTTATCTGGAATATTTTTAAATAATTCTTTCATCCATACTGAACAATTTTTAATACAATAATCTTTACATCTTTCATCCTTTTTATCATAACATAATTTTCCATTTTCTGTTATTTCTTTACAATATTTTTCAGTTTCTTTACTTTCTTTTTTTAATTCTTTCAATATATCGTTTAAATCATCTTTTTTCTTTTTTTCATTAGATTTAACTTTAGGTGATTTCTTCTTTTTCTTAGGATTTAAAATTTTTTTTTCTTCTTTTTTTGGAGTATTTTTTTCAATTAATACTAATTCTCTTAATTTTTCTAATTTATTAAGTTCGTCAAATTGATTTTTTAAAATTTCTTTCTTTTCTTGTTTATATTCTTTTTCTTTTTTATTTTTTAATTTATCAAATCTTGTTTTAAATTTTTTAATTTTATGATCGTATCTTTTTAAAATTATATCATGTTCTGGATTAACATAACATCCTTTATAATCTTTTTCTCTTATCTCTTTATTATCATGAAACGGATAACAAATACGAGATTGTTCTCTTCTTTTCTCAACACATTTTACTAAATCTTTATATTTTTTGATAAATTCTTCATCTGAAAGATCATTAAAATCGGTTTCAAGTAAATCTTTACATAGATCTTTATATTCGTTATACATTTCTTTACATAATTTATGATGTTGTAAACATCTACTTAATCCTGGTTCCGCTTTTCGTTTACATCTTTCATTAGTTTTTAAACATAAAGAACAACACTGACTATCAGTAGATTCTTTCAAACATTTAGAACAATCATCATCAGATGTAGAATCACACATTTTATTAATATAAAGAAATATATTAATAAATATTTTTTTTAACGATTTATGGATAATATTCCGATCTTAATCTAATTAATTGATCAATAATATCCATTATTTCATCAAATGAAAATAAAGTAAAATTCCATTTAATTTTCATTTCATCTGTTTTATAATCATTTTTTGAATGTGAAACTGTAATAATTTTATTATTATTTTGATCGAAAATTATAATTGGATCGTATGATTTATTATAATTATTAAGAGTAAAATAATATTCTTTACTATTATTTGTTATTATTCCAACGTAGTTAAAAAAACAATCATTATGAGATTTAATTTTCCAATTTGATTTAAATAATGCTTTTTCATCATCAAATAATATATCGTTAATATATCGAAAAATGAATAATTTATATTTATAAGAAACTGTTACTGTTGAAGTTTTTAATTGAATATCTTCAATTTTATTTTTGATTTTTTTGATATCATTGTTAATTTTATCTCTTTCAATTTCTAATTCCATTGTTCTCTTGTTTAAAAAAATAATTTCTTTGATTTTTAAATCATCGGTTTTTAAATCATTTGTTTTTAGATCATCGGTTTTTAGATCATCGGTTTTTAAATCATTTGTTTTTAGATCATCGGTTTTTAAATCATCGGTTTTTGGATCATCAGTTTTTTTTGTGTTAGAAGTCATTTTAATAATTTAAAAATTAAAATTAAATAATTAGTTTTTAATTTTATTTATTTATTTTTTTTGTTTTAAATAATTGAAAAATTGAAAATGAATAATTGAAAAACTGAAAATGAATAAAATAAATATATTCATTTACTATTAATAAATGGGAAATTCTAATAAAGTTAAACCTATTAGTGATAATAAAAGAAAACAGTTAACAGATAATTATTTATCAGATGAGAAATTAGAAAATTCAAAAATTTTATCAAATTGGATTATAAATACTAATTATAAAAAATTTGTTATAATATTTAAATTGAGTAATGGGAAAGATATATATCTTTTAAAATATGATAATGAATTTACGTTATTTTCAGATAATGAAAGAACATTTGATATTAAAGAAATAAATGAATATATTTATAAATATTGTTTAAATAAGACAATTAGAATTAGTTGTTATAAAGATAAAAAATTTAAAGAAAAAATATGGGAAATAAAATATGATAAAAATATGTTAATAACTATTCCTTTATAAAAAACTAATAATTTATTTTTTAAATGAATAAATTATCGAATGTTCTGTCATTATCGAATAATATGATTAATTTAATAAATAATTATTATGATAATTCGATTCAAAATCTAAATAAAATATCGAATAAAACAAAATTAAAAAAAAGAACTATAACTATAAAGGAAAATATGACATTATGGGATATTTTGACAATGTGTGTTATAGATGGATTGAAAGGATTTTATTTATATAAAGATTGTTATCAAAATATAATTGATCAATTGAAAAAATGGTTAAAAAAGAAAAAATATTAGAACAAATAATAATTAAAGATGATAAAGTTTCAACTTATTTTATATTGAAAGATATTGATCAAACACTTCAAATAACAGATTTATTATGGATAGATTGTTGGGAATCATTATATACAAAAAATTAATTATGTATTATATTTAAAAAAATGATTTTAGATATTATATTTCAATAATATTTAAGAAATAAATTTTGATTATTTTTATTAATATTTATTAATAAAAATGTTAAAATCTCCAATTAAATGGTTAGGGGGGAAACATTCATTGAAAGATGAAATTTCAGAAAAAATAATTCCAATATCTTTTAATAAATATATAGAATTATTTTGTGGTGGATTATCAATATTTTTTCATTTAATCAATATAGAAAAGATAAATAAAAATACAGAAGTAATATTAAATGATAATAATAAAGTTTTAATTTTATTTTATAAAATGATAAAAGAAAATTCTGAATTATTAATAAAAAAAATTAAATCTATTTGTAATTCTAAAATCGATTATTACGATCATCGAACTAAATTCAATACATTACTTTTAAAATTTAATGAAAATAATAATTTAAATGAAAATGATATAGAATTAAGTGCTTTATTTTTGTATCTAAATAAAACGTGTTATAATGGATTATATAGATTGAATAAAAAAGGATTATTTAATTCATCATATAATAAAAAGAAATATATAATACCGAAAAATGAAGTTGAAAATATTAAAAATATTTCAGTTATTTTTAATACTTTTAATATTAATTTTAAAAATGAAAATTATGAAAATATTAAAATTGATGAGAAAGATACATTAGTATATTTAGATCCACCATATTTTAAATTAAATAAAACTTCATTTCTTTATAATAATAAATTTGATTTTGATCAATATTTTAAAAATATAAATTTGATTAAAGATTCATATATAGTTTGTAGTAATTCATTTTGTGAAAAAGTTTTGGAAAATTCAAAAAATTTTGAAATATATAAAATAAATTCAAATAAGAAGATTAATTCAAATATATTGGATAGAAAATGTAAAGAATTATTAATTTGTAATTATTTTTTCGTCTAAAAATTATTATTTAATATCTAGTTAGAAAAAAATGTAGCCATGTTCCACATTTTGTGCCTTTTAAACAAATATAACTATATCCGGAATATGAACCATATTCAAAATTTGTATATATTTTTAAAAAATTATCAATTAAATCTTTAGATATATTTTTTGGATCAAATCCAATTCCACAATATCCCAATTTAATAGCACTAATTACACTTTCAAATATAGATAATATTAAGAGGGGTGGTTGATTTAAACTTGTTTGTTGATATATTTTCAGTAAATTAGAATGAGAATAATCTATATATTTATAAATAAGATTACTCATATTTTGAGATAATCCCACATTATTTAAAATATCTTTAATTTTCTTTTCTTCTTTCTTTTTACCCATTTTAATTTTTTATTATTAAGTAAAGTAAAAAATTAGTTTTGTTCAATATATTTAATAACAGCACATTTACTTTTTTTATCTTTTAATGATTTATAACATATATTTATTCTCTTTATACATTTTTTACTCAGTCCTGCTCTTTTTTCATTTATAATTTCACTGGTTGAAAATATTCTAGTCACTCCACGAACTGTTGATAATATAAATCCTTCTTCATTTTTTTCATTCATATTTTTCCATCTTGGAATCATGCTACCTTTTTTGATTGATTTATAAAAAATATTAATATCTTCTTTAAAATCTGATTCTGTTTTATAATCTTTTCTTTCAAATATTTTTGTTTTGATTTCTTCTCTGTATTTTTCTATTTTAACTTCATCTCCTGTAATAAAAGCTTGGATTTCTTTACCAGAAGAAACCATTTGTTTATCATTGAACATTTTGATATGAGGTGCTTCCCAATTTTCACTATTTAACCATCCTTCTTTAAAAATCTGAAGATATTTCTCAGCATTATCTAAATTAGTATAAACAATAGTTTCTTTAGAACGATTAAATCCAGTTAAACGACCACAAAATGATTGTAATGTAGTGGAAGTCATTGTTTTATTAGATCTATCAACTAAAATACCTAAGTATTTATCGGTTAAAGTTTTAGAGGAACGAAACATTTCTTTAACAATGAAAATAGTGTGAATTTTTGGGCGATTAGATAAAATTTGATTAATATCACCTTTTTTAATTAGAGAATTCCATTCTTCTATTTGAAAATAATTTTCAAAAGTATTTTTATTAGCAGATATAATTATTTCTTTATTATTTTGATATGATCGTCCATGTAATCTAATCATATGATATTTTGGAGATGAAAACATTAACATTTCAGTCATTAAATCGGTTATAAATTCGTCAGACATTTTTACTGATTCTTTTACTCTATTTTGATCAAATAAAGTTTTAATAGATGTATAATTATCAGATATAGGAATTGGTTTAGTCATTGCTTTTTTATCTTGTTTATTAAATAATTCTATATGTTTTAATTCTACAGGGGAAGAAGCACTTAATGTTAATAAATAGATATTTTTAATGAATAAATCACCATTTCTTAGAAAATCGAGTTCTTTTGAAATAGTATTATTTATAGATGAAGCAGTATGAGATTCATCCCAAATTAAAAATAAATTATCATTATTTTTATTATATATTCTTTTTTTCATTTTTTTTATAGTTGGTGAATGATAAACATTAGATTGAAAACATTTATGTAATCTTTCTTTTGTTTGTTTTATCCAAGATGTATCACTCATACCGGTAAATATAAAAATATTAGATATTGGAATATTTGTTAGTTTTACATTATTTTTTAAGAGACGAGTAATAATATTAATAACACTTGTTTTTCCCATTTGAGTAAAAGCGGAAATATGAAAATATTTTACATTATCAATAAAAAAATTCTTGAAAATATCACAACTAAATTTATATTTATCTTCATAATATTCTCCAGATTTAGAAATGTTAAAATTAATATCTTTATTTGATTTCATATTAAAAATTTTATATTAAACATAAAAATTTATAAAATATTTTTTTATAAATCAGTTTTATTATTATTTATTTGTTATTACATTTTTAATAAAATTAAATCTATTAATTTATTTAATTGAATTGGGTTTCCAATAGTTGAATAATCCATTAATTCATCAATTATTTCTTTAATCTCTTTTTTTTGTTCAATAGTAAACATAATGTTATTAAATCATAATTTACTAATTATTTTTAATATTTATTAATCAATAATGACGAATATTATTACACCATTTCGTATAAAAGTTTCCGAATATAATACATTAGATATACAAAACTTGGCCGCAAGCACAGCGATTGCTCTTTCCAATATTACAGGACTTAGTATATATTTGGCAAATTTGACATCTAATAATATGACCACTACTAATTTTAATGCTGGAGCAGGTAATTTTACAAATTTGACAGTCACGAATTTAAACGCCACTAATGTCACTGGAGCAGGATCTGGTTCTCAACTAACGACTACAACAATATTTGGGGCAACAGCAACGGCATCAGCCAATCAAGTTATTGGTGGAATATTTGTATTTACAGGAGGTGTGGCTATGAATATTACAGTTCCATTAGGAACTGCTCTTTACTCGGCAATGAATTCTCCACCAATTGGAACTACAATACAAGTTTTTTGTATTAATACTGGAAATGCTAATCAAGCTACAATATTAGGGAATACAGGAATGACAATATTTGCTTCAAGTAATCAAATTGCTTTTGGGACACAAAGAGTAATTAAATTTCAAGTTGTAAGTGCTAATAATTTTAATGTTTATATGTAATATTGTAATTTATTATTAATTAATAATAAATTATTTAAAGTTCATGTTAAATTCATTGTAATTTATTAATAATAAATTTATAATGGGGCTTCAGAAATATTGATATTTTCTTCTTCATATTTTCCGTCATTGACTTGTTTTCTTTCAGAAAAATATTTATCATTTCTATTTCTAGGACTTCTTCCTATTGGTATTCTTCTTTTATATTTTTCTGATGTTTTTCTTTCATCTTTTATATTTTCATTTTTTTTCATTTTTTCTACAACTTTATCTTTTAATAATTTTCGAAGTCCTTTTAATAATCGTCTTGGTTCTTCATCATCAACATCAGTTTCATTACCTGAAATTTGTCTTTTATAACTTTCAATATTAGATCTTTTACTTTCTTTTCTTGGAACTACAGTTTCTTTTTCTTTTTCTTTTAATTTCTCTTCTATTTTTTCTTTTAATTTTTTATCGTCCATTTTATTATTTAATTCATCTTCAAATTCAATGATTATATTTTCTTTTTTATCATCTTTTTTAGTTTTCATTCTATAACCTTTCCAAGCAGTTATTCTTGGATTTTTTAATTCACCCCATCTTACAACCAAATCTTTTTGTAAATCTGTCTTTGTTGGAATTGTTTGACCAGGAACGTTTAATTTGAACCATTCTTTGAAGATGATGTAAATTTCAGCAAGTTGCATTACGTTAGTTTCATCATCAATAATACTATCATTAATAAACTGAAGATAAATATTATTGTTATTTTTGTAAATATTTGTTGCTGATAGAACTTTCAAAGGTTCTGGAATATGACCTTCATCTTTTATTCTTTTTAAATTTTTAACCATTTTAAACATGAAAGCACCTTTTATTTGATCTAATAATTCATTTAAAGTATCAATTCTAGGAAATATTTTTTGTTTATATTGTTCATCTTCATCTTTTGGACATAGATTTTGTGGTAAAAATTTAGATTCATGTGGTAATACTCTTACACGATCCCAAAAAGCTGGATCAGCATCATGAGCATGAGGTAAAGCATTACAAATACAAGCAAGTTTAAGTAATGGAGTAAATTCTTTCATTTCATCACCACTTACATATAAATCTCTACCAATCATAGAATCATTTCCTGTTAATTCTTTTACTACACCAATATTTAAAGGATCCTTTCCCGCTGGTTCTTGAACTACAGCAAATCTAGCATATATAGATCTCATCAATTCTGGATTACATGCTGAACTTTGAGTTCTTTTTCCAGTAATCATTGATGTTGGAAATTTAATCGCATATCTCGGACCAAGGGCTCTAAAAATTAAATCGATTTCAACAGATTTTCCATTATGACCAACACCTGAAAATATCATGAACCATTTTTGGTAATTTCCACCTCTTAATAATGATGAACAATAATCCCAAAAGAATTGTCTTAAAGTTTTATCAGTATGAATTTTATCTATTAACGCATCTACTATTTTCATATCTTTAGCATCATCTTCATATTCTTCATAATTATATCCTGTAGATATTGAAACTTCATCATCTGGTCTTCCTGGTCTTAAAAGAAATGTTCTGATATCTAAAATTCCATTATTAAATCCTATTAAATAAGGATTTGTATTTAATTTATCCATGAATTTATCTTTAAAAAATACTTCTCTACATTCTTTCATAACATTATCTTTATATGGAGCAGTTGCTAAATTTTTAATAATTTTATTAATCTCTTTAATTTTAGCCTCAATATTTTTCTTTTCCCCTTCATTATTATTTTCTTCATCTCCATCTTCATCTAATTTTAATATAGATGCGTATAATTGTTTTTTAATATCAACAAATTTCTGTTTTAATGAACTACTAATTTTTTCTCTTAATGAATGTCCATTTGGATTTTTATTCCATATATGATTCTCATAATAAAACCATACATTTTTTTCTATTGACGCACAAACATATTCTGTTCCATATAATTCATATAACATTAATGCTAAATCATTATGACTTCCTCTAATACAATCATTTGCTTGTTTACCGAATTGTTTTTTCTTATAAATTTCATATGCCTTTTGATTATCTACTTGAGCAAAATGATGTAATGTTCCAATTGTATAATTTCCTTTTCTCATTTTTTCCCATCTATAAACCAATTCTGTTTCATTATAACAATTAATTCTTGTTGTTCTTGACGAAAATGTATTCCAAAGATCAAAAAATTCTTTTGTTCCATTTCCTATACTATAACATACAAATCCAATTGTCATCCAATTATCATGATCATTCGCTCTTTCAACTTTAATAATATCTAAAAGTTGTCGAGCCTGATCATATAATTTATCTATTGTGACATCATCAAAACGTTTTTTAGTATCTTTATATTTTTTAAATTTTTGTTTTCCTAATATTTCTATATCTGGTTTCACTATCATTATATTTCTATTATTACTTTTAATACTGAGAATTCTCGGTAAATAATACTCAACCGGCTGTTTAAATTCAATTAACTCATCTTCTAATGTATATAATTTATATTTACCAAATGCTTCATCAATACTTAATTTTTCTAATTTACTATTGTAAATTCCAGTTATTTGATAATTTTCTTTATTAGCATCTTTTCTCGATCCTTTTAATAACCAATATTTAGATGTTATACCTTTATCAATAGAATCTTCTGGATTTTCTATTCCAAATTTAAAAAATAATTTCATTTCTTTTACTTTTTCTTTAACTCTTGGAATTACATGGATTTCAATATCCATATTTTTTAAAAATGTATTTGGAAAATGTAAATGTAAACCTGATGCTATTCTATCACTATCTTTCAAATAAGAATGTTTTTTTTCTAATAATACACATAATAAATTCTCTTCTGTCCATTTAACTAATATCTGTTTAATTACATCTTGATAAATTTTTATCAATTTTAAAGCATCATCTTCTGTATATAAACGTGGTAATTTTTTCATTTTCTCTTTATCTTGTTTTTCTATTCCATATGTTGCTTTTAACCATTTCAAATCCTGTCTCAAATCAATATCACCAATAATAGGTAATTCAGTAGTTGGTTTCTCCCCAATACCACAAACAATTTTATCATAATAAACTAATTCTTGATATTTATTCCAAAATTCCTCATAATGTCCTCTATCTATAGAATACGATCTTTTTGGTTCAATCTCTGAAACAAAATTTACAGTTTCATTAGATTTCCCAGAATCAAAAATAGATGATTTAATAATAAATTTACTCATATATTTAGCAAGACGATGATCCATTCCCTCTGAATGTGATGAATGTAATGATTGTAAAGATTTTTTATTTTTTGTATTTTCTTCCGCTTTTATTTTCTCTAATTCTTTGTTTTTAATAATTTCTTCATTTTTAATAATTTCTTCATTTTTAATAAATTTATTTTTTGAATCTTCTTTATTTTTTGAATCTTCTTTATTTTTTGAATCTTCTTTATTTTTTATAAATTTATCTTTTAATATTTTTTTATTCTCTTTTATTTCTCCTTTCTCTTCTAAAAATGTCATAAAAAATACCTCTAATAATTGATTTAATAAATTGAATAAATTTATTAATTAAAATCATTTTTTTTTATTTTTATTAATTAAATTGTTTAAGTTAAATGCCATCTTGTGTTAAAAACAGACGTAAACCAGGTCGCCCAAAAAAATCTGCCAAGCGCTTATGTTCTAGAAAGAAATCTTCCAAAAAACGATCTTCTAAGAAACGATCTTCTAAGAAACGATCATCTAAGAAATCTTCTAAGAAATCTTCCAAGAAACGATCATCTAAGAAATCTTCCAAGAAACGATCTTCTAAGAAATCTTCCAAGAAACGATCTTCCAAGAAACGATCTTCTAAAAAATATTATACATCTAATGCTGTTTGGAAGTCTCCACCAAAAGTTAATCAAAGTATTGAAAAAGTAATATCAATGATCAAAAAAAAGAAACCTACTACTTTACATGAAGCAATGCGTATGTATTCAAAAGAAGCAAAAAATCATGTTGGTTGGTCAAGTCCAACTATGAAACAAATTGTTAGAGCAAAATTATCTAAACATTTATTTGAACGTTGATAAAAACATAATAAAATTTATTATTAATTGAAATAATAAATTAATTCTTTTTCCATAGTTTTGCCAGTTTGATAAAAACGTCTTCTGAATCTTTTAATTTATATTTATTTTTAACTCTAGTATAATTATTCTTTACATATGAATTATATGTTGATATTTTTGTCTTTTTAATTTTTTTCTTTATTGATTTCTTATTAGATCTCTTTTTAGATTTTTTAGTTGATCTTTTTGATCTTTTTTTAGATTTTTTAGTTGATCTTTTTGATCTTTTTTTAGATTTTTTAATTGATTTTTTTTTACTTGATTTCTTTTTAGTTGATCTTTTTTTACTTGAACGTTTTTTAGTTGAACGTTTTTTAGTTGATCTTTTTTTAATTGATTTTTTATTAGATCCAAATTTTTTATAATCATCAGATTTTCCTTCTTTCATCTCTTTATAATCTTTTAATTCATTTTTAGAATCTCTTCTTGATTCGTTATAAATCCCAACTCCAATCCCACGCTTTAGACATTGATATCTAGTTCCTTTAATATCATATCCATCTGGTAATATGTGTTTATCACCACAGTATAATTTAGGAGATTTTTTTGGGGTTCTTTTAATTGCTTTTGTTTTTCCGTCTTGTTTTGCCTTTCTTTCCAATATTAGACCGGTTCCAAAGCCTTTTTGGAGGCATTTAAAACGAGTTCCCATTTTATCATAATTTTCTGGTAATATGTCATCGTCGCCACAATATATTTTTGTATTTTTTTTTCTCTGTTGACTCATATGAATATAGTAAATATTAGTATTTATTCATTATTTTATTTATTATTGTTGATAATTTAATTTTATTAAAATGATTTGGGATACTTGGATTTTTTGATAATTCATCCCAACTAATTTTATCTTTATATTTTTTATTTTGTAAATGTTTCTTATAAAATGTAAAAGGTATATTTTTATTTCCTGATAAATTAAACCAATTTACTTTATCTAAATATTTTTCATAAAATGTAAAAGGTATATTTGTATTTCTTGATAAATAAGACCAATTTATTTTAATGTTTATCTCTTTACTTTGTAAAGCTAAATATTTTTCATAAAATGTAAAAGGTATATTTGTATTTCCTGATAACCTATTCCAATCTACTTTATCCGGAACACCACGTTGTTCACAAGAAGAAATATGTTTCTCAAAAAATTCAACCGGTATATTTGTATTTCCTGATAAATGAAACCAATTTACTTTATCTGGAATACCACGTTGTTCACAAGAAGAAATATGTTTCTCAAAAAATGTAAAAGGTATATTTGGATTTCCTGATAAACCAATCCAATCTACTTTATCTAAATATTTCTCATAAAATGTAACCGGTATATTTGTATTTCCTGATAATCCATACCAATTTATTTTATCAGGAACACCAAATTGTTCACAAGAAGAAATATGTTTCTCAAAAAATGTAACCGGTATATTTGTATTTCCTGATAACATAGACCAATTTAATTTAATGTTTATCTCTTTATTTTGTAAAGCCAAATGTTTCTCAAAAAATGTAACCGGTATATTTGTATTTCCTGATAAACCAATCCAATCTACTTTAATGTTCATCTCTTTACTTTGTAAAGCTAAATGTTTCTCAAAAAATTCAACCGGTATATTTATATTTCCTGATAACCAATACCAATCTAATTTATCCGGAACACCAAGTTGTTCACAAGAAGAAATGTGTTTCTCAAAAAATTCAACCGGTATATTTGTATTTCCTGATAAATTAGACCAATCTACTTTATCCAAATATTTCTCAAAAAATATAACTGGTATATTTGTATTATATGATAAATTAGACCAATCTACTTTATCCAAATGTTTCTCATAAAATGTAAAAGGAATATTTGTATTTCCTGATAAATAAAACCAATTTAATTTATCCGGAACACCCTGTTGTTCACAAGAAGAAATATATTTTTCAAAAAATTGATATGGTATATTTGTATTTCCTGATAAACTAGACCAATTTATTTTATTCGGACCACGTTGTTCACAATAAGAAATATATTTTTCATAAAATGGAATTTCAAAATTTATTTTATTGTAAAATCCAACATATTTTACAATAATATTGATCAAATTATTATTTAACATTTTCTTTAATGTAAAAAATTTAATTTTGTTATAATTAAATTTTAATAATCAGTTTTTTATAATCTCATAATTTCATTCTCTTTAAATTCTAATTTATCATTATCTTCTATATAAAATACTAATTTATCATATCCTATATCTGATGGTGTTATCAACATTCCATGAAAATCATTATTAAATCCTAAAAATCTTTTAATCTTTAGTGTCACATCTTCATCGTTTTGATCATAAATAATCATATTTCTTTTGATATTTTTTTTAATAATGATTGTATATAATGTGTGATTTTTATAATAATTAACATGAGTATTTCCATTGATATTTTTTACAATACCAAATTTATATTGTAAAAATTCCTCTTTATATTTATAAAATATTAATTTTAATGTTTCTTTATATAATACTAATTTATTATATTCGGGATGAACAGATTTAATACTATTTTTGAGATCAGAAAAATCGTTAATATTTTTAATTGTAAAAATTTTAAAATACAAATATATTGATGGAATTAATAAACAACACAAACAAGAAAATAATAAAAACATTTATTATTTTATAATTATATTTACATTAAACATCATTTAATAATTTATCAATAATTTTATTCAATTTAATTTTATTAAAATAAGATGGAATACTAGTATTAAATGATAATGAATTCCATCTTATTTTATTTTTATATTTTTTGAAAAATGTAAAAGGTATATTTGTATTTCCTGATAACCTAAACCAATCTACTTTATCTTGAACACCACGTTGTTCACAAGAAGAAATATGTTTCTCACGGTCTTCTCGACCGATAGGGAGAAAGAATGTAACCGGTATATTTGTATTTCCTGATAACCTATACCAATTTACTTTATTCGGAACACCACGTTGTTCACAAGAAGAAATATGTTTCTCAAAGAATGTAAAAGGTATATTTGGATTTCCTGATAAATGAGACCAATTTACTTTATCCAAATATTTATCACGGTCTTCTCTACCGGTAGGGAGAAAAAATGTAAAAGGTATATTTGTATTTCCTGATAACATAGACCAATTTACTTTATCAATATTTTCCTCAAAAAATGGAATATTAAAATTAATTCCTTTATAAAATCCAACATAATTACTAATTATGTTTATTAAATTATGATTAAACATTATTTATTTCTAACAATTATTTATTTATAAGATTATTTATGAACGATTAAGAAAGTTGTAATAATTTTTAATAAATAAAATATCATTTTATTTATTATCAGTTTTTTATCAAGAAAAACTTTAAAATCTAACATGAACAGGTCTTTTTGCTTCAGATTCTCTTTCTTCAAAGAGATCTCCTAATCCTTCATAATCTGAACTTCCTTTTCCAGAATCCATTTTTCTCATAATAGCAGAACACATTTCCATTTTTGTTCCCATAGGAACTTCAAATTGTTTGGCTACTGCTCTGACATGATCAATATGGAAACTCTTAACACAATTTTCCAATGTTAATTTATTTGGAGTTTTCTTTTCACTCTTTAAATAAGTTTGTTTTGGATGTGCTTTTCCTCTTTTACCAGTTGATTTACGTTTTGGTGATTTACGTTTTGGTGATTTACGTTTCTTAGAGGATTTTTTAGACGATTTACGTTTTTTTGATCCTTTTTTAGATTTTTTAGATGATTTTTTGGGGGATTTACGTTTTTTAGAACTCTTTTTTGATGATTTGCGTTTTTTGGATGATTTCTTTTTACCAGTGGATTTACGTTTACTTTTCCTAATATATGATTTTTTAGAACGTTTTTTTCGACAAGCACGTTTACCACTTGGAGTTTTATATTTCACTTGGTTTTTTTTACAATCAACCATTAATTATTATAAAAAAAGATAATATTTTTATCTTTTTTAATTATTTAATGTTTTTAGATAACTTTTATTAAACAAAAAATTTTTAATTATTTAATGTTTTTAGATATTAAAATTAAACAAATTTATTTATTTATAAATTATTTATTGGTAATAAAACTTGATATAAAATTATTGATGTATCTTTATTTATCTTAATCTTATATATCAAAATTAAACAATTATTTTCTGAATTTTCTTTTGTTATAAAATTAACTTGTATATCCATATTTGAATTATATAATACAAGACTATAATTTACATTAAATTTTAAATCTTTTAATTCTTTTGAATCTATTAAATCCAAATTTATATTTCCAATATTATATCCATTTTCTTTATATGTTTTATACACATATTGTCCTGTTTTTATATCTGTAACCGGTTGAACTATATATGTTGTTTTATTTAAATTACTATTACTAAACAAATATGGCGTTGTATTCAAATGTCTTGTTGTTATATCTCTTATTTGTTTTTCTTCTAAGTCTTCTTTATCTTCATCCTTTTTCTCTTCTGTTTTAGTTTCTTTTTTCTTTCGTATTCTTTTCTTTTCTGTTTTATCAATTGGAATTATTTTTATAACATCTGTTGTATGATAATTGATTTTAGTTGATAAAATTAATTGTTTTACTGCTAATTCACCAGATACAATAATAAAATTACCAGATTGATCAAAATCATTAATATCTTCATAATAATGTTTAATATATTTACGATTACTATAATTTATAATTTCATCTTTTGAATTTTTTAAATTTAATTTTAAAGCATATAATACTCTCTTTAATGTTTCCATATTTGGTAATACTATTTTTCCATTGTCTAATAATATATTATTTTTAATATCAAATATTCTTTTTATTACTTCTTTATTATTTTTTTCATCCTTTTGTTCTTTGTGTTGATATTTAAATTTTGGATTTATTATTATATTTTTATTAGCAAATTCAACTATAATATCATCCATTTTTTCTTCTTTTTTTTCATCATTTTTTGTTTTTTTATAATATAATGAGAATAAATAGAAAACATATTCAACAATATATCGTGCTAATCTTTTATATAAATTAAATTTTTCTAATTGATCCTCATTATTGTAATTTGGAAATTCAATTACATTAAAATCATTATTTATTTTTTCTTTGTTTATAATTGATTTAATGGGTAAATAAAATTGAATATAACCAATATTTCCTTTATATCCAATTATATAATTATTAGAATAAACTGGTATATGATCAATATTTTCTAAAAATTTTAAAGCATCTTTATTATCTATTAAATTTTTATTCAATTCATTATTATTAAATAATGGAACTAATAAATTAGGCAATGGATTTGTATATATGATTATATCGTTTTCAAATTTTAAATATCGAGTTTTTCCAAAATAATCTATAGATTGCCCTATTATTTGTTTTTTAAAACTTGGTAATTTTAAATTATTTAATCTTATTATGGATTCATTGTTAATTACAAAATTTTTAATATACATTGTATTAAACACTTCTTTTATTTTTACAATTATATCATCATCATGATCAAATATCATTTTTTCATTTTCTCTTTTCCAATCGGAACTTTTTGCTATTATTTCACAATGATAATCACCATCGGTTGTTCCCGTATGTTCGTATAATAATATATAAGGTCTTTCTTTTATATTATTTTTATAATCATAATATTCTTGTGTAAAAAATGGAGGAGCCAAATATCCATTTGGATTAATATTATCTCTACTAAATAAAAATATATAACAATCGAAAAGATCTTCTAACGCTTTTAAAAAGAATTTAGGACTGAGATATTGAGTTGTTATTATTTTTTTAATATTTGAATATTGATAACTTGTTTGATATATTTCATTAATATAATTAAGCATATTTTTCCTTTTATTTTTAAAATATCTATTTGGATCTAATTTAAATAAATCTCTATCATCTACATTCAATAAATCTCCCATTGCTACTGTTATTGATTCTAATGTTGAATTTTTAAAATCTGATATGGTTGTGCTTACTCCTTTTCTATAATAAATATCATCTTTATTATTATCTATAGTATGTAAAAATTCAGATATATTTTTTGGAACAGATTCTCCTATTTGTTTAGATAATACATATTTATTAGTTTTAATAGTATATGTATTTGATGTATTTATATCTGCCCCATTTTTAACCTGAAGACCATAATAATCTTTTATTTTCTTTTCTCCTTTTAATTCATTATCAGTTGTTTTATATTGAGGTATTTCATATGAACAGGGTAACCATTTAAATAAATCTTTATTATCACCACTATTTTTAATTATTCCTATATATGGATGTGTTTGACTTGTGGTCATATATCGTCTTGGTATTTCATTTTTTCTTGGATAAATAAAAATTTCTCTATCATTTCTCGATATTGGAATTCTTAGTAATTTTTCAATATTATCTACCCAATTATCTCCATATAAATCTACTAATAATTCCGCTTCTTCTTGTAATAAATCGTTTTTATCTTGTAATTTAATGGCATTTTGTAATAAATTTAAAGCATGTAATTTTGGTCTTTTATTTTCTTTATTTTTTTTATAATTTTTAGGTAATTGAAATTCTTCTAACATATTTTTATAATCTTCATTATTAATAATTTTAGGTTGTATGTCCTGAGCACATTTTCTTGGATAAATTTTTGGTAAGAATATTTTTGGAACAATAGTTGTTAATTTTTGATCAGATTTTTCAATTATTATTTTTTCTTTCTCCTTCTTTATATATTCATTAAAATTTACTATTTTATGTTCATACTTATTTATTATTGGATCTATTTCTTTCTGATATAATTTCATTAGTCTTGAAAATGCTCCTATAAATTGTCTTACAATTTGTTCATCAATTGCTCTTACAATTTTAATTTCTACATATTTATCTCCTATTTTAAAATTATTTGTCAATAAATTATAATCATTTGGTTGAACTACTAATTGATTTAATGATGCTGTGATTGGTTTATTTTCACTATTTTCAGAATCAGAATAAAAAGAATTAAAAACAAAATGAATATATATATTTTGTTTTATTTTTTCAACTTGTCTCGATTCATCAATAAATATAAAATTAGAAAATAACGAATTATTTATACATAAATCTCTAATTATTAAATCATATAAAATTACATTTGGTATTTGAAATTTTCCTTTAATTCCTAATTCCTTTGTTATAATATTTACAATTTTATTTTCTTCTGTTTTATTATAAGATCCCAATATTCTATTTACTAATTCTGTTTTTGTTAATTCTTGATCAACTCTAGATTCTACAACCATTGTAATTTCATTAATTTCATCTTTTTTATGTTTTGATTTTAATTTAGCAATTGAATATAATCTTGAATCTGGATTGTATAAATTTTTTTCAGTTTCATCTTTTGTATTTAATATATACATATATAATGTATTTTTCTTTTCTTCTTCATCTTCTTCTTCATCTTCAATTGGCCAAGTATCAGGAATTTTGAAATCTTTAAAAATTTTGAAAAAATTACCAATTGATATAAAAGGAAGTTCTCTACTCATTTTAATTTTATCAAAAAATTCATAAATATCAACATCAATATCAAATTTTACTTCTAATATCGTTTGTGTTATTTCTAATTCTGTATTTTTCGACATTTTAAATTCTACCAATTTCTTAAAATTAATATCATCATCTTCTATTTTTTGTTTCAACTGAAAAAATTCAAAATCTAATTTCTCCGAAAATTCAGCAACATCCTTATATATATGTTCAAATTCCGAATAATTTTCTTTTTCTTCATCAGAAAATCTTAATGTTATATATGTTTCATAAGCACCATTATGAGAATTTTTTAATTTTTCAATTGTCTTATATAATTTTCCATTTTTACTCCTAAAAGATTTATTAAAATAAATCCAATATAATGTATAATCTTTTTTCGTTTTTATATTATACTTTTTCATTAATTCATCCATCTTTTCTATAAATTCATTTGAATTTTCAACTTCTAAATTAAATGATTCTACATTATAATGATATTCATATCTTTTACTTTCATTTCTATGATAAAATGTTAATCTAGGTAATGATCCAATTCCATATGAAATACGAGCCTTAATACTATTAATACGATCAAAAATTAAATTATAAGGAATTAATTTTTCTTTATTTAAATCGTAATGAATAAAAATATTTCCATTCATTTCATTTTTAATATCAGCCATTTTAATATAATCGAAAGATTTTTATTAATAAAATAATATTATTTTATTAATCTATTTATATTTTTATTTAAATTATTTTGACTTATTTTAACTTATTAAAAGAAATATTATTTAAACATTTTTTCATATAATATTTCTTTTAATTTTATTAAATTATAATAAATTGGAATATTTTTATTCCTTGATAATTCAAACCAATCTACTTTAATGTTCATCTCTTTACTTAAATGTTTCTCATAAAATATAACCGGTATATTTGTATTTCTTGATAATTCATACCAATCCACTTTATCTGGAACACCAAGTTGTTCACAAGAAGAAATATGTTTCTCAAAAAATTGATATGGTATATTTGTATTTCCTGATAACATAGACCAATTTATTTTATCAGGAACACCACGTTGTTCACAATAAGAAATATGTCTCTCAAAGAATGTAACCGGTATATTTGTATTTCCTGATAAACCAATCCAATCTACTTTAATGTTCATCTCTTTACTTTGTAAAGCTAAATATTTCTCACGGTCTTCTCGACCGGTAGGGAGAAAAAATTCAACCGGTATATTTGTATTTCCTGATAAATAAGTCCAATTTAATTTATCTAAGTGTTTCTCAAAAAATGTAAAAGGTATATTTGTATTTCCTGATAACCTATACCAATATACTTTATCTAAATGTTTCTCAAAAAATGTAAAAGGTATATTTGTATTTCCTGATAACCAAGACCAATTTACTTTATCTAAGTGTTTCTCAAAAAATGTAAAAGGTATATTTGTATTTCCTGATAACCTATACCAATATACTTTATCCGGAACACCACGTTGTTCACAATAAGAAATATGTTTCTCAAAAAATTGATATGGTATATTTGTATTTCTTGATAACATAATCCAATTTATTTTATCCGGAACACCACGTTGTTCACAATAAGAAATATGTTTCTCAAAGAATTGATATGGTATATTTGTATTATATGATAACTCAGACCAATTTATTTTATCCGGAACACCAAGTTGTTCACAAGAAGAAATATGTTTTTCAAAAAATGTAAAAGGTATATTTGTATTTCCTGATAAATTAGACCAATTTATTTTATCCGGAACACCAAGTTGTTCACAAGAAGAAATATGTTTCTCAAAAAATTGATATGTTTCTCAAAAAATTGATATGGTATATTTGTATTATATGATAAACTAGTCCAATTTACTTTATCTAAATGTTTTTCAAAGAATGGAATTTCAAAATTAATTCCTTTATAAAATCCAACATAATTAGTAATTATACCAATTAAATTTTTATTTAACATTTCTTTTTACTCTTAATTTAAAATTAATTCAATAATTTTTTTTCAGTTTTTTTGATTCAAATTATTATAAAATTTTAAATGATAGATAAGCAAAGAGATAAACAAAAAAATATAATTTACCATTCAACAAATACTATTAAATACCAATTATTTTTCAATTTATTTATTTGACCGTTCTTTATGATATTTGTGTTTTCTAAAACTTTAAAAATATTCCATGTTTTGAACAACAATTCTTTATGATATGGTTTCAATATACCATATTTATTGATAATTCCAATCAAATTTTTATTTAAAGATAAAAAAGAAATAAATTTTATTTTTGAATTATAATTAATTATTTTATGATCAAAATCATGATTAGATTTATTTTCAAATTTTTCTACACAAAATTGTAAAAGTATTTCTTCTCTAATATTATCCATTTTGAGAAAAATAAATATTTAATAAATATTTAAAAATAAATATTTAATAAATATTTAAAAATAAATATTTATTTTTCAGTTTTTATTTAATCATCCATCGATAATAAATCATCATCTTCTTCCTTTTTAACTTCTTTCTTTTTCTTCTTTTTTTCCTTTACTTCTTCTTTTTTACTTTCATCTTTTTTCTTTGAAGATTCCTTTTTCGGGGATTTATCTTTTTTTGGAGATTCCTTCTTTGGTGAATCTTTATTATCATCTTTTTCAGATTCTTCTTCTTTTTCAGGTTCTTTTAATAATTTATTTACTTTTCCATCATCTTTTTTTGTTTTATTATGTAATAAACGTCTTGTTGTTGACTGTAATAATTTAACATCTGCCTCTGAAACTTTAACTTGTAATTTAATACTTTGACCAACAAAAATACTCTCAATTTTAATTAAAGGTTTAACTTTACAATATTTTCCAATAATTAATGTAGGATCAAGTTCTTTTGGTTCACCATTTTCATCTAAATCTTCAACATTATAAAATACTGATAATATCTTACTAGGTTCTTCATATTCTTCATCTTCTCCATCTTCATTTTTCTTCTTTACAATTTTTGCCTTTTGTTCTAATAATTTGGGATATAAACTTGGAGGACCTTCAATTCTATTACCATCATCATCCTTCTTATAATAAATTGGAGAAAATTTTTTGAGATCTCTCATTTCTAATCCTGGTAATTTGACAATTTTACAATTAGCCACCAAAAATTCCTTCGCAAATTCAACAACCTCTTCTAATTTTTTAATCCTCATTTTTTGTTCTTCACTCGGATTTTCCTTATCCATTAAGGATAAAGACATTGAATATCCAGTTGGTTCCCCAGTTTTTTGATCAGTTCCCATGTTGATACCAAAACACATTAATTCATCAAATTCAAAAATTAAATCTCCAACCGTCCCATCTTCATTATTAGTATAAACATTGAATTTATAAAATTTACCTGGAACATTTGGATTTGGAATTTCCCCTTCATATACATCTTCAAATTTCATATTTTCTTTTACATCGTAAATTAAAGGATTAGTAATTTGTGTATTTTTTTTCAATTTCGGTTTATTCACTTTTTTTTTAGCCGGTTCAGATTTTACAATTTTTTTAACAGTTTTTTCTTCTTTCTTCGTAATTTTTGTCTTTGTAGCCATATATAGATTTAGATGATGAATGATATCTTATTTTTTACACATTATTTAATTAAAAAAATCATTTTTTTCTAATTTTTTAAAAATTGATTTTATCAACTATTATATCGGAAATCATTGAAAAATTAAAATAATTTTAATTATTTTTTGACTTTTCCAAATATTTAAAAAAAGAATCAATATTTTTTCCAATTATTTAAGAAACGATCTAAAATTTTGTTTAATTTAGATGTGTGGAAATAATATTAATTTATTTTAATTTTATTAGTTCTTTAATGGTGAACAAAATAAAGCAATACTAATTCTTCCATTTTTTATTTCTAGTTGTTTGGGAACACCGTGTATACTAGATCCAAATATAAATACATCACCATTTGAACTTTTATATTCCTTTTTTCCAATATTTAAAATTCGTGTTGTTCCTAAAGATATGATCACTTGAATCATTTTTGGATGAGAATGATTTGGAGTATAATGTTCTCCATTTAAATAATAATTCATATATTGTCCCAATATAACACACGAATTTAATTTTATATGTTGTAATATCTTTTGTAATAATTCATTAATTGTTATAATTATTGGATCATCTTCATCCAAATCATATAAATTTTTTGCTAATCGTGTATCTTTACCATTTTTTGTTTTAATACCTTTATCCCATTTTATATTATCTCTTAATAATTCATAATAAAAAGTTGCTTCTTTTTCATCTATTATTTTTTTAAAATGTTGAGTTTTTACTTTCATTTTCGATTCTTTTTTAGATGATAACATACTTAATAAATCAAATAATTACTAATAAAAGTTCACCTGATCCTTCTGAAACGACTTTATTACTAATACAAATTAATCAGTTTTTTCTCAGACTTTTCTTTTTTTGGTCTATAAACAGATTGACAAATTTTTTCATATTTTTCCATTTCAGGATAATATTCAGATCCAAAGTTTTTTGAAATGAAAGGAGACCCACTCAATCATACCAGAAATAACAATAATTAAACTTTTTTCCTCCATATCAGTCGAAAAGATCAAACAATTTGATCACTTTGATTATTTAAATAATATTAATTATTTAAATTTAATAATCCGATAACAATTTTTTAATTTTAACTTTATCAGCCCCTTCAATTCTACTTTCTTCTTTTCCATTTTTCATAATTACGAAAGTTGGCATTGCTTTAATCTTAAAAGAATTTGATAATTCTTCCATTTTATCAACATCAATTTTAATAAAATTAATATGATCAAAAATATCAGTTAAATCTTCAATATATGGAGCTATTCGTTTACAAGGACCACACCATTCAGCATAAAAATCAATAAAAACAATTTTGTTATTTTGTAAAAATTGATCGTATTTTTTAATATCAGAAACTTCTGTAACCATTTTATTATTTATTTTTTATTTACTTAAATATTAATTAATCAATTAATATTTATTAGTTTTTTTATTCTTTTTTATCACTACTTCCAAATCCCCCTGATCCCCTTGATGTTTCTACTTTATCTTTTTTTGATCCCTCAATTAAATGACAATATTCCATTTTTTTTAGAATCATTTGACAACATTTAAAAGGTAATTCAAATTTGGGAATAGAACTATCAACTCTAGTTAAACTTATAAATAAATTTCCATTGTATGAAGGATCTATAATTGCAGTTAGATTAGATAATATATATCCAGATTTTGATAATGATGATCGAGGATGAATTTCTACATAATATCCTAAGGGAATTTGTAATGAAATTCCAGTATCATAAACTTCAATTTTCTCTCCAACATCTTTTACTTTTTTAATAATTGTCAAATCATATCCAGCATCACTATAATGTGCTTTTGTTGGAATAACACTAGTAAGATCTTCTCTAATAAAAACAAGATTTTCCATTGTTTGATCATAATTCAAATTGAATCCAGTTAATTGTAAAAATATTTTATATAAACAATCATAATCATTTTCATTTACTTGTTCATTAGTTGGATATAAAAATCCTAAAATATCAATAATATTAACTCCTTCAAATAAAATAGTTTCACCAAAACGTTTATGTTTAATGTTTTCTACAGTATTAATAAATAAAGTTGTAGTATTTTCATCAGAAAATGTAAAAATTAATTTATTTAACATAGGATCATAAATATAATTTTGATTTAAATACATTTTTAATTCATTATTTTTAAAGTTTTCAATTGTTAAATTTTTAACTTTTCTTTCAAGCGTTTCAATTTTAGTGTTCATTATTTTCTTATTAAAATATAAATAAATTTTTAATAAAATCATTTTTTATTTTTAATTATTAATTAAAATAAATAAATGAGCACAATATTAATTGCTTCTGCTTCGGCATTAGTTTTATTTTCGTATAAAACTATAATTAGTCCATTAATTGATACTATTTCGTCAACAAAAGATATAGTAGTCAAATTGGTTAAAATAACACCTTCTAATATAAGTGAAAAAATTAATGATTTATTAATTGTTTCTGATATTGATAATATTAAAATTTTTATTAGTGAAATTAATAATGAACAAAATCCAACCCCATTTATTAAAACTTTTGAAAATTACATAAAAGATATAAATGAAGCGCTATCTATTATTAAACAATCTTTTCAAAATATTGAATCAAAAGTATTATATCATAATACTCTATATTTTTCTAAATGGAGAACTTTAGATTGTGACAAAGATTTTGATATAATAATTAAAAAGAAAATGATATTAAATGATCGTTTTAATATGTTAATCAATATTTTAAAAATTCCTCAAAAAATATAAATCATTTTGATCATTTATATTTTTTTTTCATTTTTTTAAACTTTTATTTCTAAATTTTATTTCTAACTTTTATTACAATAATTATATAACATTTCTCTTAATTTTATTAAATTATAATGTTTAGGTATATTTTTATTTCCTGATAACTCAGACCAATCTACTTTATCTGGAATACCACGTTGTTCACAAGAATAAATATATTTTTCAAAAAATGTAAGAGGTATATTCGTATTTCCTGATAACAAAGACCAATTAATTTTATCTTCTTCCCCATTTTGTTTCCATAAATCTAAATATTTTTCAAAAAATGTAAAAGGTATATTTGTATTTCCTGATAAACCATACCAATCTACTTTATCCAAATGTTTCTCATAAAATGTATATGGGATATTTGTATTCTCTGATAATTTAATCCAATTTACTTTATCCTTGACACCGTTTTGTTTACATAAAGCCAAATATTTCTCAAAAAATATAAAAGGTATATTTATATTTTTTGATAAATAAGTCCAATTTATTTTGTTTGGAATACCAAGTTGTTCACAAGAAGAAATATGTTTCTCAAAAAATGTAAAAGGTATATTTTTATTTCCTGATAACCAAGACCAATGTAATTTATCAGGAACACCTTGTTGTTCACAAGAAGAAATATGTTTCTCAAAAAATGTAAAAGGTATATTTGTATTTCCTGATAACCAATCCCAATTTACTTTATCTAAATGTTTCTCAAAAAATGTAAAAGGTATATTTGTATTCATTGATAAATAAGACCAATCTACTTTATCTAAATATTTCTCAAAAAATGTAAATGGTATATTTGTATTTAATGATAAACTAATCCAATCTACTTTATTTGGAATACCAAGTTGTTCACAAGAAGAAATATGTTTCTCAAAAAATGTAAAAGGAATATTTGTATTTTCTGATAAATAAGTCCAATTTATTTTATCTGGAATACCAAGTTGTTCACAAGAAGAAATATGTTTCTCAAAAAATGTAAAAGGTATATTTGTATTTCCTGATAACAAATTCCAATTTATTTTATCAGGAATACCGAGTTGTTTACAAGAAGAAATATGTTTTTCAAAAAATTGAATTGGAATATTTGTATTTCCTGATAACCAATCCCAATTTACTTTATCTAAATATTTCTCATAAAATGGAATATTAAAATTAATTTCTTTATAAAATCCAACATAATTACTAATTACACCAATTAAATTTTTATTTAACATTTCAATAATGTATTTAGATACTAAAAAAACAAATTATCAGTTTTTATAACTTGACATTTTTATAAAATTTATATTATTTTTGATCATTCCTTTGTTTGTTTAAATATCTAAAATTTAAAATTTTGTCAAACATGTTATGTTTAATATTTTTACAATCAGAACATGTCAAATTAGTTGTATATGTTAAAATAAAATAAATAATTGTTAATAAACAAATAAATATTAAAAGTATATGTTGAATTTTTCGATTATTAATAAAAATAGAAGGAATTGATAATATAGTTATAAATATTGGTAATAACAAAAATTTAAAAAATCCATTTTTATATGAACAACACAACATTATAATAAAATAAATATTAATTTATTTTATTTAATTTCTTTTATTTTTAATTCATTGTAAATTCTTCTGAAATATATGATTCTAATACTGATGTGTTTAATTCTTTTTCAGTTTCACGATCTAATATCATTGATTTCATATTAATTTCATATAATCCGTGATATAATAATCCAATGATCAAAATTTTATCCGATTTCCATCTATAGTTAAAATCTATATATTTCCCATCCACTTTGATCATAATATGTGTTGATAATTTTCTTCTAATAAATTCTTTAGCATTTTCATTTTCTAATTCTAAATGAAATTCAATATCATTCCCATATAAAAATGAATAATGAATTATTGGATCAAATTTCATATATTGTCCCTTAATAGAAAATATTTTTTTACCTCTAACATCTGAATCTAATTGTTTATTATCAACAAATAATTTAATTAATTTATTCATATTTGAATTTGAATTTGAATTAGTAATACAATTTAAAGTTAATTCCCTGTTTTCTTTAACGTTATTTACATTTTTCATATAAGAATATAATTTATTCACAGAATTACAAATAGTTCCATTTTCTAAAGAAAATTTACATTTATCACAAGGAAGACCAATTAATGAACTTAAATACATTATCAAAGTTGATGAAGAAATTTTTGTTTTATATTCAGTATTTAAATATTTAATTCTAAGATCAATAACTTCATCATAATATTCACTCACAATAACCGATTGTTCACCACCAATTAAATTTTTTAATAAAATAATTGTGTTAAGATCACACATTTCTATAATTTTATGAATGAATTATTATTCATAAAATTTTAGAAAATCAGTTTTTTTTATTCTTTTTGAATTTCATTTTATCTTTTTCTATTTGTTTTTTTCTTTCTATTTTTTCTTTTTCTATTTTTTTTTTTTTTATTATTTGTTTGTAAA
>Ga0302303_10000181_pt1 | contig 65378 bp, 59 predicted proteins | sample III_Palsa_E2_1_FD_194542 | JGI IMG/M metagenome (GOLD analysis project Ga0302303, IMG submission 194542) | Peat permafrost microbial communities from Stordalen Mire near Abisko, Sweden - III_Palsa_E2_1 | ecosystem: Environmental > Terrestrial > Soil > Palsa > Peat permafrost | place: Sweden...
AGCTTTTGTCCCGCCGGTTTTCTGTTTTGTTGGATCGGCAACCGGGGCATCGAAAAACGAAAATAGCCTGCTTAATGGTGTGCATAGCAGGCGAAACAAAGCACCTAAGGAAGACGGTACAGGTAAGCGACTGACCTTCCCCTTCCCTACAATTAAACAGAAGCTAAGCATGTAGAAAGCTTACCTTATACCATGTTTGGACGAGGGTTCGAATCCCTCCGGCTCCACGGAAACACCGCAATTATTGATATTCAATATTTATATCAATAATTGCGGTATTTTTTTACAATTGTAATTAACTTGCTGAATATCAATATATTAAATATTCAAATCCTTGTAGCTTTTCTTAAAATACAAGTAATTAATATAACTAAATAATAATTAATTACTTAAACTACAAGTTCCTCTTTTTCATAATCATTTTTCTTAAATCAAAGGCTTTAATTCGATCAAAAAAATATTTGAATGTAAAATTAATCGTAATATTGCGATACAATATGGGAGTCACCAAATCAGAAATATATACCGTAGAACAAAATAATCTGGCGGTACAGTTAAAAGCAATTGCGCATCCCGCACGTATTGCCATTTTACAAAAGCTGATTAAAGCTAATGCCTGTATTTGTGGTGATTTGGTAGAGGAATTGGGTTTAGCACAGGCTACCATATCTCAGCATTTGAAAGAGTTAAAAAATGCTGGATTAATACAGGGTACTATTGATGGCGTGAGCATATGTTATTGCATTGAGCCTAAAGCGTGGAAAGCGTTGCAAAAGGAGTTGAACGGCTTGTTTTCTTCTTATAAGGATATGAATAGCTGCTGTTAAAAAAATTTAGTCAAATCAATCGCAATATTACAATTAATTAATATCCAACGAACTATAAAAAGACAACATGCAACCTGGCTGCTGTAATTAAACCCATAAACAACAATATGAAAAATATATTGGTGCTTTGCACCGGAAACAGGTGCCGAAGCCAAATAGCGGAGGGCTATTTACGCTACTTTGCAGGCGATAAAGCAAATATCTACAGCGCTGGTATTGAAACACACGGCGTAAATCCGAAAGCCATTGAAATTATGAAGCGGGATGGTATCGATATATCCCGACACACTTCAAACAATGTTAGCGAATACCTTGATGTGCCTTTTGATTTTGTGATCACGGTATGCGATAATGCTAAAGAGAGCTGTCCTTACCTTCCTACGAATGCGGTAAAGTTACATTACAATTTCCCTGACCCTGCTAAAGCGAATGGTACTGAGGACGAAGTAATGGAACAATTCAGGGAAGTTCGCGAGATGATCCGCAAATACATACAAAACTTTGTAAACGAAAACCTGAAGTATTAATATGGCAGATCATTGTTCACCAGCCACGGAAAGAAAACAGTTAAGTTTTCTTGATCAATATTTAACCTTATGGATATTCCTGGCAATGGCTTTGGGTATCACTATCGGTTATTTTATACCGTCTTCATCAGGTTTTATTAATTCCTTTTCAAGTGGCACAACCAATTTGCCTCTGGCAATCGGACTTATCCTGATGATGTACCCGCCACTTGCCAAAGTGAAATATGAAAATATGGGCGAGGTATTTAAGGACACAAAAGTATTAACAGCATCGTTGGTTTTAAACTGGATTATAGGGCCGGTGCTCATGTTTATATTAGCTATTACCTTGTTACGGGATCATCCTGCTTATATGGTTGGCTTGATACTGATAGGACTTGCCCGTTGTATTGCTATGGTGGTAGTTTGGAATGAACTTGCCGAAGGAAACAGGGAATATGCTGCCGGGCTAATTGCGTTAAACAGTATTTTTCAAGTACTACTTTACAGTGTTTATGCTTTTTTATTTATTACTGTATTACCACCCCTATTTGGATTAAAAGGTTTAGCAATCAACATAACTATTAGCGAAATAGCTAAGAGTGTAGGTATCTACTTGGGTATTCCTTTCGCAGCAGGCGTTGTAAGCCGTTACAGCCTTATTAAATTAAAAGGCGAGAATTGGTTTCGGTCAAAGTTTATTCCTTTCATATCGCCTGTAACATTGTTTGCATTACTGTTTACCATTGTGGTAATGTTTAGTTTAAAAGGCAAGCTGATTGTACAAATACCCTTTGATGTAGTAAGGATTGCCATACCATTGGTGATTTACTTTGCCATCATGTTTGTAACCAGTTTCTTTATCGGTAAGTCATTTGGTGCAGATTATTCCCGGTCAACTTCTATAGCCTTTACCGCAACCGGCAATAATTTTGAGCTGGCTATTGCTGTCGCCATCGGAGTGTTTGGTATTAACTCCGGCGAAGCTTTTACTGGCGTTATCGGGCCGCTTGTGGAAGTCCCCGCGTTGATAGGTCTGGTTAATTTGGCATTTTGGTTTCGGAAGCGTTTCTATTAAATTAAATGTACCAAGACCAGTTATAAACTACTAATATTTTATGTAAAGCGGTTATCGTCAATTAGTTTTGAAAATGCATAAAGAACAACATGTAAACAGTTCAGAAACTATCAGAGATATTGTAATTGGCATGTCTGATGGTTTAACAGTACCATTTGCTTTAGCGGCTGGTTTAAGTGGCGCTATAAATGCATCGGGAATTGTGGTGACTGCTGGCATGGCCGAAATTGTAGCCGGCTCAATAGCGATGGGGCTTGGTGGATTTTTGGCCGGTAAAACAGATGCAGACCATTACAATTCAGAACTTAAAAGAGAATATGAAGAAGTTGAACGTGTACCCGAACAGGAAAAAGAAGAAGTAAAAGAGGTTTTTGCAGCGTTTGGTTTATCGGCGCACCTACAGCAAGAAATTGCTGACGAAATGGCGAAGGATAAAGATAAATGGGTGGACTTTATGATGAAATATGAACTTGGGCTTGAGAAACCCGACCCCAACCGGGCAAAAAAGAGTGCTTTTACAATTGGGGTATCTTATGTTGTTGGGGGGATTATTCCATTATCGCCTTATGTTTTTATCCATAATACACAACAAGCTTTAGCCTGTTCATGCGTAATTACGTTGTTGGCATTGTTTGTTTTCGGATACTTTAAAAGTAAGCTTACTGGCCAGCCCCCATTTGCAGGCGCTGTAAAAGTGGTTGTTATTGGCGCTTTGGCCGCTGCCGCCGCATTTCTATTGGCCAGGTTAATTAATCACTGATATTAGCCACTTAAATTAAAAATTATAGTATGACTGTTATCGAACCCAAATTATATAATGTTAAACATCCAAAACAGGTGAAAAAATATTCATCTTCCCTTCGTTTATGGCACTGGCTAAACGCATTGGTTATAACTGGTTCATTATTGACAGTCTTGTTAAACTCAACTCTTTTTAAAACGAGAGCCAATGCATCCTTAATTAAAACTAATCTACACAACAACGGCATTAATGTTACTGATGGGCAAGCCCGCTCGGTAGCACATGAATTAAGCGATAAAGTATGGGCGTTACATACTTATTTTGGCTACACGCTTGCTGCTTTATTGATTTTTAGGTTGGTATTAGAGTTTTTTCAATTAGCCGATCAAAAGTTTATCCGTAAAATAACCGTCGCGTATCAGCAATACAAAACTGTAAAAAAGCAGCGCGAACTTGCTAAACACGATTTTTGGGTTAAAACTAGTTACGCCGTTTTTTACCTGATGATATTAACAATGGTATTAACCGGGCTTTGCCTGGCTTTTGAAGACGATGTGCCGATGTTAAAATCCATACATGCTTTCAGACAAATACATGCTTTTACAATGTACCTGATACTTGCATTTATAACCGTGCATTTGGCCGGCGTGTTTCTGGCTGAGCGAAAAGAAGACAGCGGTATTGTATCTGATATGATAAACGGAGGCAGCGAATAAATACAAATGTTAAATATCTGTTAAAAACCTGAAATTCAGATTTACTACAGAATGTTATGTTAATATCGTATTAAGTTTTTAATATAACTATTGGCACTAATTCGTTTCATTTTTTCGCTTTAAGTTAGTTGATTTTGCACCTAAAACATTTATACAATATAAATGGCAACACAAAAAATTCATAAAAAGACCTGCAAATTAATGGGTAATAGCTTTGAATTGAGCGCTGTTGCAACAGATGAACAATGGGCCAATGAAAAAATTGATGCCGGTATAAGTGAAATACAACGTATAGAAAAATTGCTCACAACGTTTAATGATAATAGCGAAACAAACATTATAAACGCTAATGCAGGAATAAAACCAGTAACCGTTAGCCGCGAAACGTTTAATTTAATTAAGCGCTCGCTACGAATTTCATCATTAACACAGGGGGCTTTTGATATCAGTTACGGTTCTGTTGATAAAAGATTATGGAACTTCGATCAACAAATGACGGAGTTGCCGGATAAGGAAACAGCAAAAAAGATGGTAAGGCTTATCAATTACCAAAATATAATACTCGATGATGAAGCCTGTACTGTATTCCTGCGCCAAAAGGGGATGCGTATTGGCTTTGGAGGCATTGGGAAAGGTTATGCTGCTGAAAGAGCAAAACAGGTTATGAAGTTAAATGGTGTAGAAAGTGGCATAGTAAATGCATCGGGAGATTTAACCACCTGGGGTTTACAGCCAGACGGCAAACAGTGGACTATTGCCATTGCCAACCCAAACGCAGCACATCAGGCTTTTTCATATATGGAAATAAGCAATATGGCAGTGGCTACATCAGGCAACTACGAAAAATTTGTGATGATAGGCGGCAAAAAGTATTCGCATACTATTAACCCGCGCACCGGCTTGCCAATATCAGGAATAAAAAGTGTGACCATTATTACCACGAATGCCGAACTAGCCGACGCAATGGCAACACCTGTTACTATTATGGGAATAACTTCCGGATTGGATATGATAAATCAAATTAAAGGTGTAGAGGCAATAATTATTGATGATAACGACAAGCTTTACGCCTCCCAGAATATAAATATTAAATACCCCGTATGATGATAAAACAATTTACGAAAGTTATGGTGTGTGCGCTTCTGATTTTTTCAGTTAGTTCATGCGTGCGCCTTAAGGAGTATCAAAAAAGTAGACTTAACGATTCGGAAATGGTATTGGGAAACCGCAAGGTGGAGAAAAACGAACTGAATTTTGAATCATACCGTGAAGCCGCATCGGGTGCTAATGCTGGTAAAACAGGTGGTGGTTGTGGCTGTAACTAAATAAAGGATAGATAGAAAATGAAGAAAGTATATTTATCCATTTTGGGATTCGCGATGTTGTGCCGCGTTAGCGCACATGCACAGGTAGGTAACAATAGTTTAGCCGAAAATAAATCGCCGTTTACTATTGCAAACCCAGCTGCTGTAACTGATACCACAGATTATAAATTACGCAAAATACACATTGATGAAGTTGATTTTGTATCGAGCTATTATAATCAAACCGGCGATCATTCGGCAGTAACAGGTGGCATAGGTACAGAGGCGGTAACCGATGTTGCTAATGGCCTTACCTTAAATATGGTTTGGTTAGATAGGTTGCTAAACAAAAATACGCTTGCTGTTGGGCTTGGTTTCGATTATCACACAGCAGCTTCGCAAGCATTTGTTTCCAAAACAGGTGCATCATCGCCAACCGGCACGAGGCTTTATCCATCTGTAGATTGGACGCACGAAAATGCAAAAACGGGCGATACATTTGGAGCAGGTGTATATTATTCAGGCGAATTTAATTACCAATCGTTAGGTGCTGATCTGCATTTTTCTAAAAAAACTGATAATAAGAACGGCGAATTCAGCGCCAAACTACAAGGTTATTTTGACAAGGTTACATTAATTTATCCGTCGGAGTTTGAACCGGCATCAACCAATAATTATGGAAGTGGAAATGGTTATGGCAATGGTGGGGGCAATCACAATTATGGTAGCAGCCCGAGGACAACGCTTGCCGCATCGTTCTCCTACTCCCAAATGATCAACTCGCGGTTACAAGTAATGCTTTTAGGAGATGTGGTAACCCAGCATGGTTTTTTAAGCCTGCCGTTTCACCGGGTTTACTTTAGCAATGGTAAAGATACGATTGAAAGACTCCCATCATCACGGTTTAAACTTCCTGTTGGCGCAAGGCTCAATTACTTTTTAGGTGATAATATCATCATTCGTACTTACTACCGTTATTATGCTGACAATTGGGGCATACGCTCAAACACTGCGGGGATAGAAGTTCCATATAAAATCACTCCATTCTTTTCTATCTCTCCGTTTTACCGGTTTTATAACCAATCGGCAAGCAAGTATTTTGCACCATACGAAGAGCATAGCCCAACTGATGAATATTTTACCAGCAATTATGAATACGCCAAGTTTGAAAGCAGCTTTTATGGTATAGGATTTAGGCTGGCACCGCCTAATGGTGTATTTGGCTGGCAAGGTTTGCACGAAATGGAAATACGTTACGGGCATTATACACAAACTACCGACCTGGTATCAAACGTAGTATCAATTAGTTTAGGATTTAAGTAGAAAAATAGAGGATGAAATTACTAATGCTTTTTATATCCACATTGCTGGTAACAGGCGTTACCTGGTCGGGAGATTTTAGCGCAGCTCAAAAACAGGCGGCTCAGGAGCATAAATTAATAATTGTTAACTTTTCAGGATCGGATTGGTGCGGGCCCTGCATCCGCTTGCGTAAAGAGATACTGGAATCATCAACATTTGAAAGCTATGCCACCGAACACCTTGTTTTAGTGAGGGCAGATTTTCCTAGGCAAAAGAAAAACCAGTTAAGTAAAGATCAAGTAAAACTTAACGAAGCGCTTGCCGATAAATACAACCCTGATGGTAAATTTCCATATACTTTAGTGGTTGATGAAACTGGAAAAGTGTTAAAAAGCTGGGATGGTTTTCCTGATGAAACACCTGAACAGTTTGTAAAGCAGATAGCAGAAATTACCGTCAAATAGCCTCGGCTGAATAACCGATTATTTAACTATTTATCAATTATTCATTGCAACACAAATTTTCAATATCAAAAAGTGTAAAACGACAGGAAATTCGTGATCAGTTGAATGATCAGATACTCCGGTTTATTAAAACTTTTGATGATGAAATTGATGCGGAAAGTTTGTGGCTTTCCCTAAGAGTTAACGGCTATAAATTAAGTCAAAGTTCATTTAATGCGAGGTTGAGAGAAATAGTCGAGGCTGGATTTGTGACCAAAAGATCAATTGGATATAATAAACATTTTTATTTAGCTACAGGGGAATTAGATACTTAGGACGTTATCGTTAAGAAAAATATTATCCTTTTAATCCTTTTAAGCACTTATTATTTATTGCCTGATAAAGAAGGTATAAAACAACCAATACTTATACCTGCAGCCATCGCCAGGAATATCCATAAGGTTAAATATCGGTCAATAAAGCTTAACTGTTTTCGCTCGGCGAATGCTGAACTATGAACTGACATATCGATATCAAAGATAAAGCGACGCCATTTTGCGCCAACTACGCGGATTATGTGCAAAACCCTGCCAGGTGTAAAATTTATGGCAAATACCTTTCCATCCAAGTAACTCGCTAAACTCATGGTTATCATACTTAAATGGATCGGCCTCGCCTATCACTAACAGCATATCAAGCTTTCGAATGTTCCCCAGTAACGTTTCATCCTGCATATTGGCCATAAACTGGTGCGGCATATTAAAATATATATTTTCGTTATGATAGCCATCAAACAAATCACGAAAATATTGCACTGATTTTGTAAGATCATACCTACCGCTCATACAAACCAGTTTATTAAATAAATGAGGATGTTTTAGGGTGATATTCGCAGCATGGTAAGCACCCAAACTACATCCGGCCACTTCAAAATCGTTATCCGGCTTTTTAATGTTCATTAAAGGCAATACTTCACTAAGGATATATTGTTCGTATTGCAGATGGCGGTTAATTTTCGCATCAGGATGTGACCAATCATTATAGAAACTTTCACAATCGATACTATCAACGCAAAATAACTGCAGCTCACCTTTATTTATCCGTTCTGCAAGCGCGGCAATAATACCCCAGTTTTCGTAATCGTAAAAGCGGCCCATACGCGGCGGAAAAAACAGCACAGCTTTTCCTGCATGACCAAAAACAAGCAGTTCCATATCCCGGCCTAGGCTTGGGCTATACCAATGATGATACTCCCTGTTCATAAAATGTGGTAATTTTTTCCCTAAAGATCCACTTTATATATTAACTAGGAGTCAAAAAATAGTTAATTGTGCTTGCTTAACTCGTTCTGAACAGCAATTTTCCAGACTTCGTATCCTTTTTCGTTTAAATGAAGACCGTCGGGCAGGTAATATGCCGGGTTAGGTTTGCCGTCGCTGCTTAACATCGCGTTATAAATATCTATCCAATGCCAACCGGGATGATTGCTTTTAATTTCAGCAGCAATTAATTCATTCGTGTATTTGAATTGACCTGCCAGGTTCCAGCGGTTAATGCTTGGCTTTAACGATATAAAATAGCAGGGCATCGAACCGAAGCGCTTAGATACTCTGGCGGTAAGTTCCTGAAAAAAAATAAACACTTCTTCGGGATGCCTGCCATCACCCAAATCATTATCGCCGGCATAAAAAATTAACCGTTTTGGCTGATAACCTACCATAACCCTATCAAAAAACCAGGTACAGGCAGCCAATGTAGAACCGCCAAAGCCAAGATTAACCGGGTTGAGGCTTTTAAAATCATTAACCAAATTATTCCATAACCGGACAGAAGAACTCCCGTAAAACAACGTTTCAGGTTGATTGGTTAGCGCCGAACGCTCATTTTCTAACCGCTTTATTTCATCTTCATACCAAACCATGTTGCAAATTAAATATTGCCAAACCTAAATAAATGAGTTGAAACAATGGACTGAAAAATATTATTTAAGCTGAAGCATAAAATCAAGGATCTAAGTGTTCGACGAGAATTTCTCTCATTTCACAAAGTACCTTTACATTTTTTTCTAAATGCTTTATTGAGCATGGTTACCCACATCTATTTGCACCCACACTAAAAGAGGAGGAATTATTTATAAACAAGCATTACCAATTCAAGAACCCTAACATAGCTCAAAACAATTTTTGACCGTATATCGTTCAATTGCTTTTTACAAATCCGGAAAATGTTCCACCGGTTGGCACTGTCCTTATCTACTAAGTCATAACATTCTGTAACTTCTTTTACTACGCTTTTCCTGATCTGTTCGTTGAGCCAGGTTTTCGCCTTTGCATCAAACGCTGCTTTACTAAACATTTTTGCTGCTTTTTTAATTATCCAACAGTACTAATATACGAGAGTATTATGGATTAACATAAAGGCCGCCCCTATTGCCGGGGAAAGCTGTCTTAAATTAACCAGCTACCAATGGGTAACCGACTAAAGATACATTGAGATTTTTTAACTATACAAAAAAATGCAATTATTAAAATACCGTGAAAACACGTATTGACGGCGAGTTGTAATACCCTTACATTTAACTAGTTATTCATTTAGGATAATTGCCAGGTAAATGCTGATACCTGTAAAACAATAAGCAACCGGGAAGCTGAAAACGGTATATAGAGTAAGCACCAAAACCTTATCTGTATGGACACTAGAGCTATCTATGATGTTGAAAGTGTATCCCTTTCAATATTAAAAACAAATCCACCCTCTCTTTTAATTCAGGCAACGGGGCACACACTTAGCACCGGTTGGACAGACATTAAACTGAATAAAAGAATCTATGTTACTGAACCTGCAAATGGAATATGGGAATTTGATTTGGTAGGAACCCCGCCGGCAGGTGTATCAGCACCGCTAATTATGCCTGTTGCTGCCGAATTTACGTGGAAGGATTTCCCGGCATCGGTAAAAGGTATTAAAGTATACTCAGCCAGTAACTATAAAACAACATTACTTAATAGAAATAAACCTAAACCGCCAGTCACCGACCCTGGAATTCAAATCATTAATTTTGATGCATGGGTAGACATGCAGCCCATTCAGCCTACACCTGGTGGCACATTGATTGTATCACTCGATTATAATTCCAATGATTACGGCTTTCATAATCTTGTACAGATGTCGCCGCAGGGAATAAACCCCCAAATATTGATGCTTGAATTAACATACGCAAGCGAGTTGATTTACATCCAAAACCCAAGGCACAACAACTATTCACAAAACTTAAATAAAACAAATCAATATACATCCATTGAACTGCATTATGGTGGTGAGAAGATAAGATCAATCAATGATATTCCTATTGTAGCGTAAACTTCCTATTGCTTTTTTGAGTGCTATATTAATTTAAGCATAACTCCAATCATAAATTTTCAATAAAAATCAATAGTAAACACAATTTTAAATTAAAACCAAAAAACCATGGGACAAGTAATGTTGTATGGCGTAGCTATCAAGGATGCTAGCGCTTCAAACGATCTGGAAAAAATGAAAGCCATTGCGGCACAAGCAAAACAGTTAATCAAAGAACAAGGTGACATTTACACCTCGTTACTTGATTTGCTTGAAAAGATCGAAACTTTAGAAAAAGGAGCGTAAAAATTACGCCCAACTTTACGCTGGAGTAGCAATGAATATATTTTACTCCAGCGTTTTATTCTTTTAAAATAGAAACAGATGGATAAGCTTGCCAAACGGTACATAAAAAGAGACGATTTTAAAACGGCTGTTCCGGTTCATGTTGTATGGGAACTAACGCTCGCCTGTAATTTAAAATGTTCTCACTGCGGATCAAGGGCCGGTAAAATACGCCAGGGCGAGTTAACAACCAGCCAATGTTTTGAAGTGGTAGAAAGCCTGAAAAGATTAGGCACCCGGGAAATAACGATCATTGGCGGCGAAGCTTTTCTGCGGCCAGATTGGATCGAAATAATCGAAAAGATCACACAAGCTGATATAGATTGTTCTATGCAAACAGGTGCATATAATCTTACAGAAGAAAGAATCTTACTGGCAAAAAAGGCCGGTATAAAAAATATTGGGGTTTCTGTTGATGGATTAAGCGAAACCCATAATCAAATCAGGGGGCGCGGAGACTCGTTTCAGCATGTTTTAAAATGCCTTACCCTTCTTAAAAAACACGATATTGTTTCGGGAGTTAATACGGTAATAACAAAATTGAATAAACATGAACTGGATGACCTGTTAGAAATATTTATGCAGTATGGCATAAAAAACTGGCAAATTCAGCTTGCCGTTGCTATGGGGAATGCCGTTGACAATTTTGAGCGCCTTTTAATTCAACCCTATGAGATCAATGAACTATATGAAAATTTAATAGGTATTTATCGCAAAGCACTTGCTAACGGGATACTTGTACAGGCTGGAAACAATATTGGTTATTTTGGCCCATATGAACATATTTGGCGCCAGGGAAATGAAGGCTATTATAGTGGGTGCCTGGCGGGGCATACCGGCCTTGGGATAGAAGCTGATGGTAAAATAAAAGGTTGCCCTTCTTTACCAACTACTGATTATACCGGCGGCAACGTAAAAGATATGTCGTTAGATGATATATGGAATTACAGTGAAATTATGTTTTTTTCCAGGTATAGGAATTCGGAAGAATTGTGGGGTGGTTGCAAAAACTGTTATTATGCCGATACTTGCCTCGCCGGCTGTTCCTGGACGAGTCACTCGTTATTTGGAAGACGTGGGAACAACCCATTTTGCCATTTTAGAGCACTGGAGTTAGAAAAAAAAGGGTTAAAAGAAAAACTAGTTAAAATACGTGAAGGTTCTGGTGAATCTTTTGATTACGGCTTGTTCGAAATCCATGTTTTGAACGAAAATGGTAACGTTGTTGAAATTCAATCGCCGCTTAATGAGCCGGCCTATGTAGAATCATTAGCTTTTGGCGAAAGGGTGCCAAGAAACCCAAAAGAAATGAAGCTTTGCAAAAAATGCAAAAACTACATATATGCCGACACGAATACTTGTGATTTTTGCGATTCGGATATTGAAGCAACAGAAAATGAATATCAGGAAAACTTGATGTTAGCCAATTCTGCGTACGAAAAATTAAAAAGCCTTTTACATAAATAATTATGTTTGATCACATCGAAAAGGTAATTCATGAGGCTATTATTAAAACCGAAGATGAGTTAAATATTGCTTCGCTTACCATAAAGCATGGGCTACATTCTTTCAGATATGGCTCTTCAGAATTTCTGAATGAGATTTTTATTAATTTACCCTTAAGCCAAAGTTCAATATTTTATGATTTAGGAAGTGGTTATGGGCGAGTCCTGTTATTTGGCGCTATTCAGTATCCAAATGCTACATTTAAAGGCTTGGAGATAATAGAAGAAAGAAATCTGGTATGTAAATCCGTAGCAGAGCAGATGGAACTAAAAAATCTTTTTGTGTTTAATGCCGATATCTTAAACTTCGATCTTTCTGACGGGAATATATTTTACATTTATAATCCTTTGTATGGCTTTCAATATCAGAGCCTTTTAGATACCCTGGAAAAGGTGGCAGCTAACAAACAGATTATCATTGTGGCAGAAGCTAAATGCGATATTTTTGACAAAGTAAATTGGCTGGAGAATTATCACAGTATGAATTACGATGTAACTCATAAAATAAAATTCTATAAATCTATCCAACCAAATTAAAACTGTAGTAGTTATAAAAATCCTAGTCGGTTAATAGTGCAAATTATTGATGTTAAACTAAAAAAATCGCGATTTAATTCATTTTAAACAACTGACTGTTAAAAGGTTTATATATTGATCTTTTCAAAATTCGCATCAAACAGTGCGTAATTATTAACATTCACATAACATTAAAATCACACTAACTTAATCAATCAACGGTACTTTTATGGCTTATCAAATCAAAAACAGGAGCCATGGAAAACTACCAACAGACTGAGCAACAAGATCGTGCAAAAATCCAGCTTAATGATACTATGAATGATAATTATTGGCATCAAAAATATGGTGTTTCAAGCGAGGAGTTAAAGGCTAACCATGAAATTGGAATTTTGGCTAAAATTCTTGATGTGAATATTAAAAATAATGTTCTTGCAATCTAAGCACCTGGTTGCTGATAATAAATAATATACGGGCTAATTATTCAACCTGAATACACAAGCTCTATTTAACAACAAATGCCGCCCCTGGAGTGGCATTTGTTGTTAAATAGAGTTTCAACCTAACTACAACCCACCCGTATAAGCATATAATAAATTCAAAATCAATATATTAATATTAAATATTGGGATAATTATTTCTCCCTATAACATCAGTTATTATCCCTACATTGATAGCCTATTTTATCCCCCTAATTAATAAGCGTAACTATTTTTAGCCGTAGTGCATTATCTATTATGAAGCAGGTACAACGTTCAATTATCATCAGCAGCGGTAGCTATATCCCAACACAACGCGTAACCAATATGGATTTTATGGGCCATGTTTTTTACGATAACGAGGGTGTTAGATTGAAAAAGCCTAATGAAGAAATTATCCGCCAATTTGAAGCAATTACAGGCATCAGCGAGCGGCGTTACGTAAACGATGATCAGTTAGCTTCAGATATTGCCTTTTTGGCTGCGCGAGAAGCTTTGGAATCTGCTCAAATTAATGCTGAAACGCTGGATTATATCATTGTTGCCCATAATTTCGGCGATATCAGTGCAGAAAACTATCATAGCGAAATGGTGCCATCCCTGGCTAGCAGGGTAAAACATCATTTAGGTATTCAAAATCCAAAAACCATTGCCTATGATCTGCCATTTGGCTGCCCTGGTTGGCTGCAGGGAATGATACAAGCCGATTGTTATATTAGTTCGGGCATAGCTAATAGAGTGCTGGTTATTGGCGCTGAAACACTTTCCCGCATTTGTGATCCACATGATCGGGATAGCATGCTTTATTCGGACGGTGCAGGTGCAGTTATCCTTGGGCCATCAACAAAAGAAGAAACAGAAGGAATACTAACGCATACCTCCCGGTCATTTACTACTGAACAGGCGTTTTTGCTGCGCATGGGTAAATCTTCCAATCCTGATTTTGTGGCTGACCGGCTATTTCTTAAAATGCAGGGGCATAAATTGTATGAGCAGGTTTTAAAGATCGTTCCGGGTATTATTAAAGAGTGTATTGATGATGCGGGAATATCAATTAATGATATTGACCAGATATTAATTCACCAGGCCAACCATAAAATGGATGAAGCTATCGTTAAAAAATTACATGCACTTTATGATATAACGGAAGTGCCTGAGTATATAATGCCGATGACCATCTCCTGGCTTGGCAACAGTTCAGTAGCTACCATCCCTACCTTGTATGACTTATTTGCAAAAGGCAAAATTGAGAATCATCCTTTAACAGCCGGCAAAGTCATCGTATTTGTATCCATTGGCGCTGGTTTAAATGTTAATGCGATGGTTTATCAAATACCGGCAAATGACCCGGTAACTACCTAACAGTCAATATTAATCACCAAAATATTCCGCAGAATTATTTTCAGTTTCATGCAATTTAACAGAATGTAAGAAGACACCTTCATGAGCCTCAACAGGCGCTCTTAACTGGTTGAAAATCTCAATACAAAGTAATTCTGTAGTGGCCATTTTATGTTGCATAAAATCCACATCGAGGTTGAGGTTTTTATGGTCGAGTTTTTCTATTACCTCTTCGTTAATGATCAATTTAAGAACTTTAAGATCGATCAAATATGGTACTGAAGGATCTACCTGCCCTTTAACGGTAACCAACAGCGTATAATTGTGACCGTGATAGTTGGGGTTGGCACATTTGCCAAAAATCTCCAAATTCTTTTCCGGGCTCCATTCTTCCCGGTACATCCGGTGAGCCGCGTTAAAATGCTCCTTGCGTGAAATATATACTAACATTATACAATGCATTCAATATTGATATAAAAAATTTCTAAAGTCAATATTGCAATGCTTATTAAGTTTTCAAAAATAAAAACTGCGGGCATCGTGCCCGCAGTTTTTATCAATTATAGGTACATAGGTATTAAATAACGCCTTCTACGCTGATCTGTTCGCGTGCCTCTTTTGCAGCGGCTACCATGTTTTCTAAGGCAGCTTTGGTTTCAGGCCATTTACGGGTTTTCAAACCACAATCAGGGTTTACCCAAAGGTTTTGAGCCGGTAACAGGTCGGCCGCTTTGGTTAACAAGGAAACCATTTCTTGAGTAGTTGGCACACGTGGCGAATGGATATCATACACACCCGGGCCAATCTCATTAGGGTATTCAAAATGAGCAAACGCATATAACAGCTCCATTTGTGAGCGTGATGTTTCAATAGTGATCACATCCGCATCCATCGCGGCTATCTGTTCAATAATATCATTAAATTCACTATAGCACATGTGGGTATGGATCTGTGTTTTGTCCTGCACTCCACCTGCTGTGATCCTGAATGCACCAACTGCCCAATCCAAATAATGCGCACGTTTTGCTTTACGCAAAGGTAAGCCCTCGCGAATAGCAGCCTCATCTATTTGAACAATGCCGATACCTGCCTGCTCCAATGCTACCACTTCATCCCGAATTGCTAACGCGATTTGGTTGGTAGTTTCGCTCCTTGGTTGATCATCGCGCACAAACGACCACTGAAGAATAGTTACCGGGCCGGTTAACATACCTTTCATCGGTTTATCAGTTTGCGCGGCAGCAAATTTGCTCCAACGCACGGTCATGTCTTTGGGGCGGCTTACGTCACCATAAATAACAGGCGGTTTAACACAGCGGCTACCATAGCTTTGCACCCAGCCATTTTTAGTAAACAGGAAACCATCCAACTGTTCGCCGAAATATTCTACCATGTCGTTACGTTCAAATTCTCCGTGTACAAGTACATCTATACCCAGCTCTTCCTGCCAGCGGATCACATCAATGGTTGCTTGCTCTATCGCTTGCTCGTATTGCTCAAGCGTTAATTCGCCTTTCTTAAATTTAGCACGTAGCTGGCGGATATCATCTGTTTGCGGGAATGAACCAATAGTAGTTGTAGGGAATGCCGGTAAATTGAAACGTTCGCGGTGCAATTGCTGGCGTACCGGGAAAGCGCTTTTACGGGTCGAATCAGCTTCTGTAATTGCTGCAACACGATCTTTAACCGCTTGTTTGTGTACTTTTTGTGATGAACGCCTTGCTGAAATAGCCTTTTTGTTTACCTCAAATAAACCTTCGTTTCCTTCAACAATTTGATTTAGCTCGTTAACCTCATTCAGTTTTTGTTTAGCAAAAGCCATCCAGTTTTTAATCTCCGGATCAATAGCCGTTTCCAGATCCAAATCGATAGGGCTATGCAGCAATGAGCACGACGGTGCGATAATCACCCTATCAGCACCCAGTTTTTCTACGGCCTGGTTGATCTGTTTCAATGATTTTTCGTAATCGTTTTTCCAAACATTACGTCCATCAACCACACCTAACGAAAGCTGGATACGTTCTGGTATCAATGCCAATACTTCATCTAATTGCTCAGGTGCACGTACCAAATCGATGTGTAGAGCGGCAACAGGCAGGTTTACGGCTAAGGCTGTGTTATCCAGCAAAGCCTCAAAATACGTAGCAACCAAAAGTTTTACACTGCTTACACGGTTAGCAATATTACGATAAGCAAATTCAAATGCTTCTTTATCTTTTTTAGATAGATCAAGCGCCAAACATGGTTCATCTAACTGGATCCATTCAGCACCTTGTTGTTTAAGGCGGTTTATGATATCAACATATACCGGCACCAAAGCCTTAATCAGGTCGATACGGTCAAAGCCAAATTCTTTTTCTTTACCCAGCAACAGGTAACTTACCGGGCCTAATAATACGGGTTTTGCCTTAGCGCCAAGCAATTGTTTGGCCGATTGGTATTCGCCAAATACTTTTTCAGAGAATATTTTAAACTCTTGTTTAGCCGTAAACTCAGGCACAAGGTAATGGTAATTGGTATCCAGCCATTTGGTCATTTCCATAGCGGTAATGTCCAACCCATCTTTTTGGTAACCACGCGCCATCGCGAAATAAAGGTCCAGCTCCTGGTTGCCTTTTACTTCGGTTAATACCGGGCTATAACGTTGCGGGATAACGCCCAGCAGCAGGCTCATATCCAGTGTTTGATCGTAAAAACTAAAATCATTACATGGGATGAGGTCGATATTCGCGTCCAGTTGTGTTTGCCAGTTTTCTTCTTTGATGGTACGGGCAATCTTGTTCAATTCCTGGATGTCGATCTTACCGGCCCAGTACTGTTCACAAGATTTTTTGAGTTGTCGTTGGCTGCCGATACGTGGGTAGCCGAGGTTTTGCGTTAGCATGTTTTTCAACTTTTTAAATGGTTAATATCATTGTAAAAAGCTCTTGGATTATTTCGGGATACTATACGAAGGATTTGTTGGGCGAGGGAAATGGGCATACAAGCAAAGACACGACCTGTTAAAGCGTTGTCTTAACGAAATGCACATCAATCTGACCTAAGCTTCTTATCGCGAAAGCATTGTCAATTCGGACCAGGCAGGTATCCTGACTTGTAACAGTTTTTATCGTCCTTCCCGTTTTTCGCAGTGGATGCTCATGGATAAAAACCTTTAAATGTTACTTACAGTTGCGCGACAGTTCGTGATTTTCACACGATTCCCTATTAATCTACAGCTAAGTAAAACCTATTCCGATTGGTGAAATATGTAAAGAACTTTAATTATTACAAATTGTCCCACAAAGGTATTAAAGAAGATTTTATCACTACATAAATACTTTTTAATAAGCATAAAAATCTATAATAGTAATTATTAAAAGCAAATTATGCTTTTAAGCTAAAGATTTTACGATCTTTAAAAAAATTTATGCTATGGAGAACTTAGATGAGATAGATTTATTGCTTTTGAAGACCTTAGGCAATAACTCAAGCCACACGATAAAGGAACTGGCCGCACAGTTAAACTTATCTCCATCTCCTGTTTTTAAACGGGTAAAAAGACTGGAAACCGAAGGATATATCAAAAAGTATATCGCTATCCTGAACCCTGAAAAATTTAACCAGGGTTTTATCGTTTTCTGCAATATCAAACTCAAACAACACGACCGCAAAATAGGCCATCACTTTGTTGAGGATATCCTAAAAATTGATGAGGTGGTAGAGTGCTATAATATTTCAGGAGATTTTGATTTTATCCTGAAGGTGTTCGCCAGGGATATGAAACAATACCAGGATTTTGTTTTCAACAAATTAGGCTCGGTTGAAAGTATCGGCAGCACGCACAGCACCTTTGTAATGGCCGAGGTAAAAAATATGCATAACATTAACTTTTAAGCTATTGTTATAAAACACGGCAAGCCTATCAGTTTGATAGGCTTGTCGTGTTTTATTTATTGATAAATCAATTTAAATCACCATCAAATCTACAAATTCATTTACTGCGATATTTGCCAGTTTATTATAATCTAACGAAGCGTTTAAAATTGCCTGTTGTTGCTTTTCAGGGAATATCCTCGCCAGGTTGATCTTGAATTTCTCTAATAATTCAGGTATCCCCTCTTCCCGCCTGCGTTTGTGACCGATAGGATATTCAACCACAACTTCTTCTAAAATAGTTCCATCATTTAACTCTACGGCCAATGCATTAGCAATAGATCGCTTTTCTGGATCATGATAATCTTTGGTAAACTGTACATCCTCGATGCAAGTCATTTTATCGCGCAGCACATCGATCCTTGGATCTGAAGCGATATTATTTTCATAATCTGCAGCAGTCAATCTTCCATAAATCAACGAAACTGCCACCATGTATTGGATACAATGATCCCTATCTGCCGGGTTGCTCAATGTTCCTTTTTTATCGATGATGCGGATAGCCGCCTCGTGTGTGCGAATAGTTATTGTTTTAATATCGTGACTTGTCGCACCTAATTCTTTAAGCTTAGCGTGCAAAGTCATGGCTGCTTCCACAGCAGTTTGCGAGTGAAATTCGGCCGGGAAAGAAATCTTGAACAGGATATGCTCCATCACGTAAGAACCATAATCACGCTGAAATTTAAATTCATTTCCTTTAAAGGAAACATCATAAAAGCCCCAGGTTTTAGCAGTTAAAACAGATGGATAACCCATCTCGCCTGTTTTTGCGATTAAAGCCAAACGCACAGCGCGCGAAGTTGCATCACCCGCAGCCCAAGACTTGCGACTGCCTGTATTAGGCGAATGGCGATAAGTACGCAAAGATTGACCATCAACAAAAGCCAATGAAACCGCATTGATTAACTCATCGCGGGTTAAGCCGATCAATTTTCCCACTACCGCTGTCGAAGCCACTTTAACTAAAATAACATGATCTAAACCAACCTTGTTAAATGAGTTTTCCAATGCCAGCACACCCTGAATCTCGTGTGCTTTGATCATCGCTTCCAGCACAGCCTTCACTGTCAATGGTGCTTTTCCGTTTGCAACCGCTGTTCTCGAAAGCCAATCGGCCGTTGCTAAAATACCACCCAGATTATCGGATGGATGGCCCCATTCCGCTGCCAGCCAGGTATCGTTAAAATCCAGCCAGCGGATGATCGCTCCGATATTAAAAGCAGCTTGTATTGGGTCTAACTGAAATTGCGTTCCCGGAACTTTCGCCCCATTTGGAACGATGGTGCCCGGTATAATCGGACCTAATAATTTGGTGCAGGCAGGATAAGTTAAAGCCTCTAAACCACAGCCCAAGGTATCTAATAAACAATAATGCGCCGTTTTCCAGGCCAGATCGTTCTTAATTTCATAGTCTAATACGTAATCGACTATATCGGTTAAAACTTTATCCGGCTGCGGCCTTTCATTTGAGATGTATGATGACATTTTATAATTCTAATATTTTTAACGTTTTTCAATTACAACAAATTCCCTGTTCTCCGGACCAATATAATTGGCGCTCGGGCGAATAATCTTTCCATCCTGGCGCTGCTCCATAATATGGGCGCTCCAGCCGGTAACCCTCGATACAACAAAAAGTGGGGTAAACATCAGCGTAGGCACGCCCATCAGATGGTACGAAACAGCAGAGAACCAATCCAGGTTCGGGAACATTTTCTTTTCGTCCCACATAATGGTTTCCAAACGCCCGGCGATATTGTACAACTGCATATCCCCTGCTTCTTCCGAAAGTTGTTTGGCTACTTTCTTGATCACCACATTTCTTGGATCAGAAATAGTGTAAACCGGGTGACCGAAGCCAATGATAACTTCCTTATTCAATAACCGCTCACGAATGTCTTTCTCTGCTTCATCAGGCGAATTATAACGGCTTTGGATATCAAAAGCAACTTCGTTAGCTCCGCCATGCTTCGGCCCTCTCAAAGCACCAATCGCACCGGTCACAGCCGAATAAATATCCGACCCTGTACCGGCAATAACCCTGCTGGTGAATGTTGAGGCATTAAACTCATGTTCTGCATATAGGTTAAGGGATACCTGCATCGCTTTTACCCATGAATCCGAAGGTTTTTTACCGTGTAGCAAGTGAAGGAAATGCCCACCGATAGAATCATCATCCGTTTCTACTTCGATGATCTTGCCATTATGCGAATAATGATACCAGTACAATAGCGCAGAGCTAAAACAAGCCAGCAATTTATCGGCAATATCCCTTGCTCCGGCTGCATGATGATCGTCCTTTTCAGGCAAAATGCTACCAATAGCCGAAACCGTGGTACGCATCACATCCATCGGATGCGCTGCTGCCGGGATCTGCTGTAAAATATTCTTAACTGATTCGGGTAACCCTCTTAGCCCTTTAAGCTTGGCTTTATAGTTTGTTAATTGGGATTTGGTTGGTAACGAGCCATAAATAAGCAGGTAAGCAACTTCCTCAAATTCGGCTTTTTCTGCCAGGTCTAAAATATCATAACCACGGTAATGCAAATCGTTACCGCTTTTGCCAACGCTGCACAACGCAGTATTACCGGCTACAACACCGGAAAGTGCCACACTTTTTTTGGGTTTAAAGGTGGTGGTTTCTTGCTGATCAGCCATTTTTATTCTTTTTAAAAAGATTATCTAATTTTTGTTCATAATCATGGTAGCCTATGGTTTTGTAAAGCTCTTCGCGTGTTTGCATGGTATCCAGCACATTCTTTTGCGTACCATCCTTGCGGATATGCTGATAAACATTTTCGGCGGCTTTATTAGCTGCGCGGAAAGCGGAAAGCGGGTACAGGATCAATCCAACACCAGCATCACGAAGCTCATCTACCGTATATAATGGGATCATTCCAAATTCGGTGATATTGGCTAGCACGGGGATTCCCGTAGCATCTACAAACTTTTGATAGTAGGAAAGATCAGGAACAGCCTCGGCAAAAATAAAATCAGCACCGGCTTCTTTATAAGCGACTGCTCTTTCCAACGTTTTTTCCAAACCTTCGTTTGCGAAAGCATCTGTGCGGGCACCGATCACAAAATTTTCATCTGTACGGGCATCGGCGGCGGCTTTCAAACGATCTGCCATTTCTTCCAAACTTACCACTTCCTTACCGGGGCGATGGCCGCAGCGTTTTGCGCCTACCTGATCTTCGATATGCAGTGCCGCAGCACCTGCTTTAATCAATGATTTTACGGTACGGGCAACATTAAAAGCGGACGGACCAAAACCGGTATCCACATCCACCATCAGCGGCAAATCGCATACATTGGTGATGCGTTGGATATCGATCAGCACGTCTTCCAGCGTGGTAATTCCCAGATCGGGGATACCTAACGAACCGGCGGCTACCCCTCCTCCTGAAAGATAAATAGCATTGAACCCTGCCTGCTGGGCAAGTAAAGCATGATTAGCGTTGATGGCTCCTACAATTTGAAGTGGTGATTCATTTTGTAAAGCCTCCCGAAACTTTTGTCCGGGCGATTTAAAATTGGTTGTTTGCATTGGTATGCGCTTTTTAGAAAAATTAATTTCTGTAAAGGTTCTTAGATTTATAACCCGGGCCAAAGATAGAGTAATTCTTTTTATAAAACCGACAGCTAACAGGTCGGTAGCAAGATAGATACGTGCCCAATTTTCAATTATTTATTTACTTTTGGGCTAACGATCAAACAAAACAATTTCCATGCAAGAAGCCTCTTCATTAAACCAGGTATCAGAATTTCATACAATATTTAAACACCCGATTTTAGATAATCCCGCAATCCCATCAAAAGAAAGATGTGCATTAAGGGTCTCTTTATTAGCTGAAGAGGTGAAGGAATTGCAGGAAGCAATTGATGATAATAACCTGGTTGAAATTGCCGACGCTTTATGTGATATACAATATGTATTGGCAGGCGCAATCCTAGAGTTTGGGATGGGAGAAAAATTTAAGACTTTGTTTGATGAAGTGCATCGCTCCAACATGAGCAAAGCCTGTAAAACGGTTGAAGAAGCCGAACAAACTATAGCAAAGTACAAGGCAAAAGATGGCACTGAATGCCATTACGAAAAAGACGGCGACTTGTATTTGGTTTACCGCACAGCGGACCATAAAACTTTGAAATCGATAGATTATTCGCCTGCTGATTTGAAAGGCCTTTTGTAATAAGATAATTTACAGAAAGTTTACAACACATTTTATATGATACGATCGGCTTAAAAGACTATCATTTTAATGCTTTATGAACGTTGCGAAAAGAAAGCAGCGATATTCAAACTTATTTAGATAGACTAAGGCTAACCGGAGAATCGGTTAGTCTTATCACATACGCACCACGTACCATATCTGTTGCGGCTAATTTATATTTTGCCGTATCGGTACTGCCCGGTTGTTCAATGTGCAGGTAAGCATCAGGTGTATGTGCATCAGCCGGTTCTAATTGTACATCCACTTTACCTGTAACAGGATCAAATGAAACAGATTTAAAGCTGCCTGCATACAGTGTTAACCATAATTTTAGTGGTGCAATATATACACGTGATTTTGCACCGCTTGTGATCTCAACATTAATTAGATTTTCTTTTTGAGTGAGATTACCACCAAACGCCAGCCAACCTAAATCTTTATCATGGGTTATATAAGTTGCAGAATTTACCGCGTAGCCGAAAAAATTAGGCCCGTAATCGCCAGACAGCCCATCTATTTTCATGGTTGAAGGAAATGAATGGAAAGCCGCGGGACCAAAACCATCCTCGGTAATGTTTGATATCGATCCCATTAGTCCGCCATAACCTACACGTAACAGGTAAAGGTCACTTGGCTTGTTACGATATTCGCTCAACACAGGAATGGCATTCAATCCCGACCCATAATGATGCAACTGGCGTTCGATACGTGATAGCTTGCCACCGTACAAAAAATCCCAATATCGGCGTGCAGATCCATTGTAGCCCCAGCTTGGGATGGTTGGCATATATCCTAATATCGCGTTTATGGTTACCTGCGCTTTATCATCATAACCAAAATATTCAGACCATAGGTATACTTCCTCCTGGCCGGTTGAATCCCACGGCATTTCGCTCCCGAACGGATACTGTAAGGTATGCCAGTGGTCTGCCCGGTCTTTCATTGCTTTTTCAAGAATATTGGCTTTATCATTCCACCCTTCAGCTTTAAGATCCATCAATATCAGGTAAAATATAGTGCCTTCCATTTGCCCAAACTGCACATAGTAGGGCGCCTGGCTAACCATTGCCATAGATGTTTGATAGGCATTATCCAAATACCATTGCCAGTTTTGTTCAGTAACCAAACCAACATGGTAGCGGGCCAGGCGGTATAATGACCAATGCGCCGCAGCCACGTGCGGATAATTATAAGACCGGCCGGGATCATCAGCATCTTTATGGCTCCATGATGCCCATGTTTTCCAATTGATATTGGCACTGTAAGTTCCTGCCGGCATTGTTTCTGGTTGGTAATAAAACACACTCTTTTTTACACCATATTTATGTTCGCCCCCGCTGTACTGAATATTGCCGAATAAAGTATGATTTACAAAACGTTGCAGTTTATCTACTTCCGCTTTATCGGGTTGTACAAACTCTTTCATCATGGCACCAAGCCAACTGCCCGCCCCGCCCTCGTCACTTAAACCGGCTATCCACACACGCTGATCCTGGGTAACCTGCTGTTGCTTTTCATAATCATAAGTAATAACAGACTGATCGCGGCCAAATGGGTCTGCTTTATTTTCATACCACTGTTTGGTAGTTAAAAAATGCCCGTAATCTTTTAGCACGTCGGCTTCGGGCTTAATTACTTTGTAACCTATAGTTTGGCAAAGGCCATCAGCATAAGTAATAGTTAGCCTTGCCCTGCCCCATTTATTGCCTTTAATAGTATAGGCCTGGATGCTTTTGTTTTCGGCGGATGTTTTACTGATTATTAATGCACCTTCGGGTTCAATAGTTATTGATTTAACTTTGCTATTGTATTTTAAAAAAAGTTTAGCATCTACATCCTGCGGGAGCACATAACCGGGGATACCAATAGCCACCGGGCGCTTATTTTCAACAAGCTTTTGCTCAATCCCTTTTATTGAGTCGGCCAAAATAAACTTTACGCCATACTCGCGAACCTCACCCGGTTTTAAGCTGTATGCTGTTGGCAGGTTCCACGGCTCCGCGCTTTTCCATTCCTTTTCGGCATAAGCCCGGCTGTGTGCCATCCACTCATAAAAACCTTCAAAGTCGATACCCAATGGTGTAGGATCATCCCGTAAAGGATTGTAAGCTTCGAAAGAAGTTTTACCATAAGGTACAACCAGCAATGCCGGGCCAGCACCATTTAAACGGGTAACTTGCAAATAACCGGCATCTTTACCTATGTAAGGATCATAAAAAACGTTTTGCGCATGCGTTTCCTCCAGCGTTTTCCCTTGCAGCACATTATTAAATATCATGGGCATACCTAATGAGCCTATTTCAACCACATGGTTACTTGTATTTTTCAATTTAAATACCATTGCCAAGTGGCCATCCACTATCTCCCAATAGCGCTGAATATTTAAGGGTATACCGGCAGGTAATGTGGGTGAGAGGTCAGCGGCAGCAAGTATGTGACTATTAACTGGCAATACCTTAACAGGGGCTCTTTTAGTATCGGTCGCATATCGTGTCCAAACGGTATCGCCTGCAAATCTTAAGCGCAGGTTAATATCACCCAACTGGTAAATGCCATCTGAGCTCCGTTGCTTTAGGCGGTCGCCGGGAGTGAAATCGAATTTACTATCTGATTTTGGTTTTAACGCGGCAGTTGTTTGGGAAGCGTTAACCAGTTCTAATTTAAATTCAGGCGTGTTATAGGTTGTTATACCGTTTTCAATACCAAGCGTAGACGGTCGTTTTTCTAGTGCCTTCCATGCATCTTGCCCATATGATGTATTGATAGATAAAAAAAGCAGTACCAGCAAAAAAGCACTACAAGCCATATATCTATTCTTAAATATGGATGCCTGATAGTGTAAAAACGCCGGATTTAACATGATTATTTAATAAATGTGATGCTGTAAAAATAAAAGATAAACGGAGTTTAATTTTACTGGAATTTGCCACATACCAGCAACTTATTACCTTTTTAAGTTTAAGTAATGTATCATAGCTAAAAAGTAAGAAATATACGTTAATTAATAGCAGATTAAAATACGCAACAGGGGTATATTTGCATCATAAATATATTATATCATGACCTACAAGGAAAAGCTATCAGCTGTCCGTAGCCAAATGAAAGCTAACGGTATTGCTGCCTATATTATCCCTTCTTCCGATCCGCATATCATCGAATATGTGCCCGATCGTTATAAATGCATCGCGTTTGCATCCGGTTTTACCGGCTCTGCCGGAACACTGGTGATTACCGAAGATACCGCAGGCTTGTGGACCGATTTCCGCTATTTTGTACAGGCAGGTGAAGAATTAGCCCATAGTGGCTTTGAGCTTGTTAAATTAAAAGTACAGCATGCACCCGAATATATTGCCTGGCTAAATGAACATTTACCGGCTAATTCGGTGGTGGCTTTTGATGATAGGTTGTTATCTGTTTTTTTAGGGCAATTGATGCAAAACCAATTTGCAGGCAAAAACATCCAATTAAAAAGTTACGACTTGTTAGGCCCGATATGGGATAACCGCCCAATTTTGCCGGCTGAACCAGCATTTTTGCTTAGTGCCGAAAATACCGGCCAATCTGTTAGCGAAAAATTAAAAACATTGAGAGGGAAGATGAAGGCGGTTAATGCCGATCATCACTTGGTATCATCGCTGGATGATATTGCCTGGTTATTTAATATTCGTGGTAAAGATGTAAGTTTTAACCCGGTGGTACTGGCCTTTGCGCTTATTGGTGTTGACGAAGCAACTTTATTTGTTGACCTGACTAAAATAACCGGCGAAGACAAAAATAAGCTGGAAGCAGAAGGCGTAAAAATCGAAAATTATTTAGCTGTTGAACAACGCTTACAGGAAATTACTGAAGATTCCGTTGTGCTCATCGACCCGAAAAGAAACTGCTTTGGCTTATTTAATTTATTGCCTGCCAGGGTTAGCGTAGTACAGGATATTAACCCGACCACTCATTTAAAGGCGATAAAAAATCAAACCGAAATAGCGTTGGTGCGTGAGGCGATGATAAAAGACGGTGTTGCCATGACCCGCTTTTTTAAATGGATTGAAGAAAATCTGGGTAAAATAAAAATCACCGAACTATCTGCGGCAAAAAAGCTGGAAAAGTTTAGGGCTGCGCAGGAAGGATTTGCCGGTGTTAGTTTTGAAACCATTGGTGGTTACCAGGCCCATGGCGCTTTACCACACTACCATGCCAGTGCCGAAAGCGACAGCGAAATTGCGCTGCAAGGCTTATTTTTGGTTGATTCGGGCGGCCAATATTTTTACGGCACAACGGATATTACCCGCATGGTAGTTGCAGGTGAAGTGACCGAAGAACAACGTACCGATTATACCCTTGTGTTAAAGGCGATGATCGAGGGCTCATCAACCATTTATCCAAAAGGCACTTGCGGTTACCAGATAGATGCCATTTGCCGCAAACCACTTTGGGAACATGGTATTAACTATGGCCACGGCACAGGCCATGGCATTGGTTTTTATCTGAATGTGCATGAAGGGCCGCAGGTGATTAATCCAACCAATGTTGCGGTTTCGCTTGATCCGGGTATGATCACTTCTATCGAACCAGGCATTTACCGCCCCGGCAAACATGGCGTGCGGATAGAGAATTTGGTATTAACTGTTACAGATATCACTAACGAGTTTAATGAGTTTTACGCTTTTGAAACCTTAACGCTCGCCGCTATTGATACCTCGTTAGTAAATAAGGATCTATTGGAAAAGAAGCACATTAATTGGTTAAACGCATACCATCAGCTTGTTTTTGATAAGCTAAGTCCCAAATTAACCGCACAAGAAGCGACCTGGTTAAAAGCAAAAACCGAAGCTATATAGTTTTGAGTAAACCCACTTTCTATTTCATCTGCCGCAGTTTTTATTGTGGCAGATGAAATAAGAAGTAGGAATTTATCATGTATAATTTTTATTTTTTATCAGGTAAATTGTAAAAGCGCCAGTTGGTTACAAAATCTTTTGATAAAGGTGCGCCTGTTAATGTTGCCCGTATCATTTCTATAGGAATAAGGTTTTCCTTTATAACCGCGTCATGAAATTGTTTGTACGTCATTTTCTTGCTGTCAACTAATTCATGTTTCAGGCTCATTAGCTGCAGGGCGCCCGTTAAATAAGCCACCTGGTACAGCGGGCTATAATCTCCTTCAAAAGATCGCCTTACTTCACCCTCAGCATTGGCTTTTTCATGGCCTACATCGTTAACCAAAAAGTCTACACATTGCTGCGGTGTCCATTTACCTAAATGATAATTGAGTGAGAAAATGATCCTGGCGCAGCGGTGCATCCGCCAAAACAGCATCCCGATACGTTCTTCGGGAGTTTTGGCAAAACCCTGGTCATATAACAATAACTCCCAATACACCGACCATCCTTCAATATTAAACGGCGTGGCGAAATCCTGCCGGTATGGTTTGTAACGCGAATTGATATAATACTGCAAATTGTGCCCGGGAATAAGTTCATGCTGAACAGTAGCCAACGAAAAATCAGGATTATTACCCCGCATGCTGCTCAACTTATCATCCTGCGACATCGAGTTTGTGGGATAAGAAACGCTGATCTCCTTGCCACCGGTAAAAAAAGGGTTAACTAACTGCCTTTTTGGGGTCATCATCACCATACCCCAGGTTTCATCAGCCAATGGCGGAATGGTTATCAGGTCACGCTCTTTAATAAAGCTTAGCGAGCGGTTATACAACTTCACAATTTCTTCGGGTTGGCTTCCGGCTTCAACGTAACTGTTTTTCACTTTTTCGAGTGCTTTTTTCCAATCTGTACCATAACCCATTTCTTGTGATGCTTTGATCATTTCGGCGGTACACCAGGCAAATTCCTTATTGGCAATTTGTATCAGTTCTTCAGGTGTATAAGGTATCATTTCAGCATCCAGCTGGTTAATCAGTTCTTCGCGGCCAATAGGCACACCCATTATGCCGCTGCTATCGGCACGTTGTATGGTATGCAGTTTGCCTTTTTTTATGATTTGGGCGCTGTATAATTTCAGCGCACTGTCAACGTCCTTATAAGGCCTGGGCACCCACCAGGTAAACATGGGGTCGTAGTTGTTGTAAAAATCATAAACATCTTTTAAACGTGCCCGCAAGCCTTCCAAAGCATCATGCGCGGTAACAGCCAAAGGCTTATCAAGAGATTGGACAGCCTTAAACCTAACCGAATCTTTTTTGATCTCTTTTAAAACATTATTAAGCGAGATAGCAACCACCGCGCCCGATATCGTAGTGCCACGCCTGCGCAATTGCTCAAGGGCATAAATGGTATCAGCAAAAGGGATATATTGTTTAATGCTATTATACTTATCTTCCTCTTTTCGCAATTCGCGTTGTTCAAATTGTATCTTCTTTTTTAAAAGGATATAATCAACCTTACCATACACGCTTATACTGTTAAAATCCACCTCGCTAAGCTTGTGCAAGTAATCGTTGTTGATATCAAACAGCCGTTGCCTTTGCACAGGGGAATTTAATACTTCATCTTTAGTTTGATCTTCCACATCAGCATCAAAATGATATGGCCAATAAAAGTTCTTAATAGCACCGATATCCTGCCCGTATTGAATAATTAAACCACTAACCTCGCTTGCCTGGTCATATAAAGATTGCGGCACAGTTGTTTGTGCTTTAGCACTGCTCCAACTTATCACCAGGATCAGAAAAACCACAAAGCGTGGAATAAAACAAAGGCTTCTTTTAGTCGGATTTTTGAAATGATTCATTTGTATCAACAAGGATTAAAGTTTTAAGAAAGCTTAGTTAAAACACAAAAAAGTATGCTGAATGTAGATCCTACATCCAAAAAATGGAGCAAACCTGATAGCCGTTAGCTGGCTATTTTTGTAAGATTTTGAACGCTGTTAAAATAATTATCCATGTATTCCCGTGGGGAATTACCGATCACCATCTTAAAAACACGGTTAAAATTTGTTATGCTCTTAAATCCACATTTATAGGCTACCGCAGATATACTTTCGAATTTATGAGCAGTTAGTGTTTTACACGCCTCATTAATTCTTATTTCATTTAAAAAAGAGATAAAGGTATGGCCTGTATGCTTTTTAAAATACCGGCAAAATGATTCTGGTGTCATGTAAGCGGCTTTAGCCACATCCTCCAGGGTAATGGGTGAACTATAATTTTGCATAATGAAATTATAAATATTACCTATCCTGATGCCTTCATTTTCGGTGATAGATGGCAGATCGCCAAAGGTTGACAGCGGCTCAATTTTTGAATTGATACTTACCAGCCCATTCAACAAATTAAAAAATCCGATCATCTGCACCGGTCCCGACGCGTTTTTGATCGCGTTCATTGATTGAGATATAGTATCAAAATGCTCAACCGGCAGTTTAAAGCCCTGCTGATGCTGTTGCATGAATATTTTAAAAGATTTCATTTCGGGCAGATCGAAAAGTCCTGCCAGTATGCCTTCGGGATTAAAAAAAAGGGTGAGTGCTTTGATGCTGAGGCCGCTATCTGCACTAAAATACTCCGGGTTGCTTTTAAACAAATGAGGAAGGTTTCCACCGATCAAAAAGATGTCACCAGTCGAAAAGTCATGCATATTATTACCTGCGATCAAGGTTCCTTCGCCACGTTGTATCCAGGTGATCTGGGCTTCTTTATGCCGGTGAAGATGCGGATAATGATGCGGCATTTCTACTTCATCAACAATCAAACTCTTATCATGAGCTACCGGAATTGTAAACTGTAATACTTTCATGGCTTAATCATTATCCGTGTTCAATTTACAATTATTTAACCCAAAAATCCAATTTTATCCACAAACAGGATAAAATACTGGAACAATAGGTTAAATTAATCAAATGCTAACCATTACTTCACATTAAATAAAACTAATAACCCCAGTTTCCATATCGAAAACCAGGGTTATTAAATGATTACAGCGTATAGCTAATGCTAATATCTGTTAGGCGAAAAGCTGTTTAAATCCATTTCGGGCTTTTCTTCTGCAATAATTTGCTTTACCAAAAATCCTGTTGCCGGGCCGAGACTAAGGCCCATCATGCCGTGCCCTGTAGCCACAATTAAATTATTGAATTTGCTGTTGCGGCCAATATAAGGTAAGCCATCCGGCGACGAAGGCCTGAAACCAAACCAAATATCCTTTTCTGCCGGAAGATCAGGGTGCAGACCAGGAAAATATTGCGGGATAGATTCAACAATACCTTTTACACGGTTCATGTTGATGTGGTTGTTCATTTTCCCGAGCTCCATGGTACCGCCGTATCTTAGGCTGCCATTCATGGGTGTGATAGCCACCCGTGCTTCGGCAAGTAATGCAGGGATGTGCATGCGGTTTTGCGGCTCTTTATTCATAAAAGAATAACCTTTACCCGGCATTAACGGCACATTGATATCCATAAGCGCCGCAATAGCCGGCGACCATGAGCCGCCCGCAATAACGTAGTTATCTGCCGTCCACGCTGTAGATCCGGTAAAAACTTTTTGTATCGCGTTGCCATTGGTTTCTATCCGGGTAACCTCATGATTTTTCACCAGCTTAACACCATTTTTTTCAAGATGCGCAATCAGGTTGGCGATCAGTTTGCCGGGATACAAGTGTGCATCGCATTTATAATGTACCGCGCCCAACACATCCAAATCAAGCTTTGGTTGCAATACTTTACACTCCGCTGGGCTAAGCACCTGCATATCCAGCCCAAGCTGGCGGCCTTTTTCGGCTAAATGAGCTTCTTCTTCGGCAGCCTTTTCTGTTTTATAAAACATCAGGATACCGTTTTCGCTTAACTCAAATTCAAACCCGGGTTCCCGGGCAATGTCTTTATAAAGTTTTTTGCTCAGCAGCGATAATTCGGTCAATGGCTTAGCCGAACTTTCTACATGCGATTGGTTTGCCTTTTTAAGAAATTTAAGTCCCCACGAAATCAATTGCGGATTTAAAGATGGCTTTACATAAAACGGGCTTTTACTGCTAAACATCCAACGGATGCCCTGCTGCACCATGCCCGGCGCGGCTAACGGTACAAAGTGGCTTGGCACAATCATGCCCGCGTTACCTAACGAACAATTGTCGCTAAGATCGCCCTTATCCAAAATGGTAACCTCGTAACCGGCTTTATTGAGATAAAAAGCGGAACTAAGCCCCATAATGCCGCCGCCTATAATTAATACTTTAGACATTTAATATGTTTTGTTGTCAGGGCGTAAACCCTAAACATTAAAATTTATTTATATAACCTGGAAACCGTGAGCGTAAGGATCATCATCATCAATTTTGATGGTGTTGTAACCATAAACTTTTGCCCAGCCTTCAATACCGGGCACTATCGCATCGATGTCGCCTATCTTAACTACATCTTCCACAGTACCGATAAACTTGCTGCCGATAATGCTTTCATGGATAAAAGTATCGCCTTTTTTCAACTTACCCTTCGCGTGCCATTGCGCCATCCTGGCCGATGTACCGGTACCGCATGGCGAACGGTCAATCGCCTTATCGCCATAAAAAACTGCGTTACGAGCCGTGGCATCTGCCGATAGCGTTGCGCCTGCCCATAAAATGTGGGTACAGGTGTTTATAGTTGGGTTTTGCGGATGCACGAAAGTATATTTTTCGTTTATCCGTTGCCTGATCGTCCTGCTCCAGGCTATCAATTGCCCGGCGCTGTAATCTTCTAAACCGGCAAAATTGGGCTGAGGATCAACAATGGCGTAGTAATTACCACCATAGGCTACATCAAAAGTTAATTCACCCAGGTCAGGGCATTCTACGGTAAGATTTTCGGCAGCCAAATATGAGGCCACGTTGGTAAGTTTTACCGAGGTTACTTTAGCCCCCTCCTGTTTATAATTTATAATTACCAAACCAGCAGGTGCTTCCATCCTGATTATGCCTGGTATTTTGGGGGTGATCAGACCTTCTTCAATAGCGATAGTTATTGTACCGATAGTGCCATGCCCGCACATAGGCAAACAACCGCTTGTTTCAATAAACAAAACGGCTACATCATTTGCTGGATCATGAGGCGGGTACAAAATACTGCCCGACATCATATCATGCCCTCTCGGTTCAAACATCAACCCGGTACGGATCCAATCAAACTCCTTTAAAAAGTGCTGGCGTTTTTCGCTCATATTTTCGCCCTTTAAAATCGGGCCGCCACCGGCTACTAAACGCACCGGGTTGCCACAGGTATGGGCGTCTACACAAAAAAAAGTCTTACTTGCCATATTAATCTTTTGTCCAATTATTATCTACCTGTCTCCAAATCTTTAACGGGTTAGCCTTTTGCAATTCGGCAGGTAAAAGCTCGTCTGCCCAATCCTGCCAGGCTACCGGCCTTACAAAACGGTATATCGCACCTGTACCAACTGATGTAAACCGGCTATCACTTGTTGCCGGGAATGGGCCGCCATGCTGCATCGCAGCGCAAACTTCAACTCCTGTAGGCACGCCATTTAAAATAACGCGGCCGGTAATTTCAGTTAACCCATCTAATATCGTTTTATAATCAGCCAATTCGTTACTTTCAGCCATAACAGTAGCTGTTAATTGACCATCGAGCGAGGCTATTACCTGTTGTAATTCGGCAATATCATCGGCAACAACCAGTAACGACCATGGGCCGAAGATCTCTTCGCCGTATTTCTTATTGCTGATAAATGTCGCGGCAGCTATTTTAGCTACCGTGGCGAAGGATTGATTAGCTTTTTCGATAGCGATCGCTGTTGATTGCGCTATTAAACTGGTCGCCTTATCAGCTGTAATTTTACCGGTTAATGTTTCATAATTTTTATAAATGCCCGAAGTGAGCATCGTTGCCGAAGGCGTACTTTCAATTTTAGCTGCCAATGCCGTGATGAAACTGTCGAGCCCAGGCGATTTAACTGCAAGCATTAAGCCCGGGTTAGTACAAAACTGACCAGCACCAAGTGTTATGGACGCGGCCATTTTTTCGGCTAACTGCACAGGTTGAGCCTCAACGATGCCTGGGAGTAATACCACAGGGTTTATGCTGCCCATTTCAGTAAACACAGGTATAGGTGTTTTTCTTTCCTGTGCAAGTTTGATTAAGGCCATGCCGCCTTTAAATGAGCCTGTAAAAGCCACGGCTTTAGTTTGTTCATGCTTAACCAGCGCTGCCCCTACTTCATAACCATTATCATAAAGCATGGAGAAAACACCTTGCGGCATCCCTGTTGCAGCGGCAGCTTTGATAATAGCGGCACCTACCAAAGCACTTGTGCCGGGATGTGCCGGATGTACTTTTACCACAACCGGGCAACCTGACGCTAAAGCCGAAGCCGTATCGCCGCCGGCAACCGAAAACGCGAGCGGGAAATTACTGGCACCAAATACCACAACCGGGCCTACTGGTATAAGCATCCTGCGGATATCGGATTTAGGCAATGGTGTTCTGTCCGGTTGCGCGGTATCAATAACCGCATCAACCCATGATCCTTCTTCTACCAGGTCGGCAAAAAGATTGAGCTGTCCGGTGGTTCTTCCCAGTTCGCCGGTTATCCTGCCAATGGGCAATCCACTTTCGGCTGATGCGCGTTCAATAACCTCTTGAGGCGTAACATTCAGCCCGGCCGCAATAGCGCGCAAAAATGCAGCTTTCTTTTTGGGGGGGGTATGCCTGTAAACTTTAAATGCCGCGGTGGCAGCATTTAAAGCGTTATTTATCATATCAATATTGGCGTTGTGAAACTGCCCGTCTAATTGTTGGCCTGTTGATGGGTCTTCGGCATAAAACTGAGGCCCGTTACTTAAAACATACCCGCAGGCTATAATATTATTGGTATTTGCCATTATTCAGCGTTAACTTTATCTAATTTACCCCAGCTTCCTTCAGGCAATTCGGGCCTGTTGGCCAATGCTTTTTGTATCGTATTCCAAACATGTTCGCGTTCGGCACCTTTAAGCGGTAAACGTGGCGCTCTTACATTTTCGGTACCGATACCTGTTGCCACTTCAGCAAGTTTAATGTACTGCACCAATTTCGCGTGGATATCTAATTCCAACACTGGTAAAAACCAGCGGTGTATGGCAATCGCTTCTTCAAACCTTCCGGCTTTAACCAGGCGATAGATCGCAACTGTTTCTTTGGGGAATGCATCAACCAAACCAGCAACCCAACCATGCGCACCCATTATTAAACTTTCGGTAGCAATTGGGTCTACTCCGGTAAATATTTTATAACGATTACCAAAGCGGTTGATCAATCTGGTTGTATTAGTAATGTTTCTTGTTGATTCTTTTATAGCCTGAATATTTTCATAAACCTTTAAACGCTCAAACATATCCAGTGTGATCTCAATCTTATAATCCACCGGATTGTTATAAATCATGATTGGCAATGGTGTGCTTTCGGCAATGGCAGTTATGTAGGCAATAGTTTCGTCCTCATCTGCGCTGTAGCGCAATGGTGGCAGCAGCATTAAACCATCCGCGCCATATTCAAAGGCTTTTTTGGCGATATTAACCGCTGCTTTGGTAGATTGCTCTGCAATGTTTAAAAGCACGGGTATTTTACCATTTACATACGTTAAAGTATGTTTCAGTAACGAAAATTTCTCGTCCTCGGTAAGCACGCTGGCTTCACCAAGTGAACCACCCAGGATTATACCATTTACGCCTGCTTCAATTTGCGCATCCAGGTTAATATCAAATGCCGCAAAATCAAGCTCATCGTTATCAGTAAACTTTGTAGTTACTGCCGGGAAAACACCTTTCCAATCAAATTTCATATTGTTAGTTTTAACTAAGACAAAAGTAGCTTCGAAATATCCGTATAAAAAGTCGCAAATTACCTCATACTAGTTCTATTTTATCATGATTTTAGCATTAACAAAAATTTACCGGGTAATTTATGCTAAAATCCTGATAGCAACAGCCAAATATCTGCCATAAAAACTGGTTGCTAACCAGTACTTTTATTTTTTAATAGTTAACGTTCTAAAATAAACCACGTTTCATGAAAAAATACGCCGCTTTCTTTTTATCGAGTATCCTTTTCCTAATAAATTACAGAGCGGAGGCGCAATCATACGTTCCCGAACAAAATGATCCGCGTGTTGTAGTACAGTCGCAAATTGCTATAAAAGCCTATTCGTTTGATTTAAGCCAGGTGCATCTTTTGGAAAGCCCGTTTAAAGAGGCGATGAAAAAAGATACCGCATACATGCTATCGCTAAGCCCCGACAGGCTGCTATCAGGCTTCAGGTCACATTCGGGATTAAAGCCTAAAGGCGCGTTATATGATGGCTGGGAATCTTCGGGCCTTGCAGGGCATACGTTGGGCCATTATTTATCGGCTTTATCTATGGAATATGCCTCAAGCAACGACCCTAAATTTTTAAAGCGTGTAAATTACATTGTTAAGGAACTTAAGGAATGCCAGGCAGCACGTAAAACAGGTTATGTTGGCGCAATACCCAAAGAAGACAGCATTTGGAACGAAGTAAAAAAAGGCAATATCAACTCCCATGGTTTTGATTTAGATGGAGGGTGGTCGCCGTGGTATACCGTACATAAAGTAATGGCTGGTTTATTGGATGCCTACTTATATTGCCATAATGATGATGCCTTAAAAATTTGCAAAGGCCTGGCAGATTGGACAGGCGAAACCATCGGTGGCTTAAGCGATGCACAGATACAAAAAATGCTGCTTTGCGAGTATGGCGGTATGGCCGAATCACTTGCTAATCTGTATGCTTTTACCGGCGACAAAAGGTATTTGATGCTTTCTTACAAATTTTATGATAAACGGGTACTTGATCCATTGGCTGAAGACAAGGATGTTTTATCCGGTAAGCATTCAAACACACAAATACCTAAAATAATAGCCAGCGCGCGCAGGTTTGAACTTACCGGCGACAAAAATGATGCGGCTATAGCTAACAACTTTTGGCAAATGGTGGCCTTACACCACTCCTATGCAACAGGTGGCAACAGTAATTATGAGTATTTAGGCGAACCCGATAAGTTAAACGATAAGCTTACCGATAACACCACCGAAAGCTGTGCCACCTATAACATGCTTAAATTAACGCGCCATTTGTTCGCGGTTAATCCATCGGCTATGTTGATGGATTATTACGAAAAGGCGCTTTACAACGGGATACTTGCCTCACAAAATCATGAAGATGGGATGATGTGTTACTTTGTGCCGCTGCGCATGGGGGGCAAGAAAGAATACAGCACGCCTTATACCACGTTTACCTGTTGCGTAGGATCGGGCATGGAGAACCATGTTAAATATAACGAGAGCATTTATTTTCGCGGTGCGGATGGCAGTTTGTACGTAAACCTGTTTATCCCATCGGTTTTAAATTGGAAAGACAGGGGTTTAACGGTTACGCAACATACATCGTTACCAGAGAACGACATTGTTAGTTTAGTCATCAACACCGCTCATTCCCAAAACTTCCCGATCAGGGTACGCAAACCGCAATGGGCAAATAATTGTACCGTAAAAATAAATGGCAAAACTGTTGCTGCTACGGTAGACAATGAAGGTTATATCGTACTCAACCACAAATGGGTTAATAATGACAGGATAGAATTTACCACGCCTGAAAAAATTTATACCGAAAGCATCCCTGATAATATTAACCGCCAGGCTTTATTTTATGGCCCGGTGCTCCTTGCCGGTGTTTTAGGCGATAAAGAACCCGACCCATTAAAAGGCGTGCCTGTATTTGTTACCAGCGAAACAGACCCCAATAAATGGTTGCAGATGGTTGATAAAAAAACACTTGCGTTTAAAACCGTTGATATTTCTAAACCCAACCAGGTAACACTTATTCCTTTTAATGAAACAAAGGACGAATACTACTCGGTTTATTGGGATGTTTTTTCGCCGCAAAGCTGGGTGGTTCAACAAAAAAAATACGACGAAGAAAAAAAGGCAGAACAGGAATTAGAAGCACATACTACCGACATGATCAGGGTTGGAGAAATGCAACCCGAACGAGATCATAATTTTAAAGGCGCAAACGAAACAACAGGTGAAGATCATCAAAAGAAATGGCGCTCAACAGATAATGGTGGTTTTTTAAGCTATGAGATGAAAACTGATCCTAATGCTCACAATACGCTGGTAAACACTTATTGGGGGACTGATAACCGGGGCCGGATCTTTGATATTTATGTAGATGACATCAAGCTAACGACTGAAGATTTGGATCGGTATAAAGAAAGCCGCTTTTATAATATCAACTATGATATTCCTATTGAGCTAACTAAAGGCAAAACAAAAGTCACCATTAAGTTAGTTGCCAAACCTGACAACAGTGCAGGCCCGGTTTATGGAAGCAGGATGCTAAAGAACTAAAAAAGAAACCGGTTAATAATTAGCAGATCAATACAAGATTGACCTTAACAAAACCAGAATAAATTACAAGCCTTGCCTTGTGATATTGACATATGCATATGATTTACTAGCAAAATAGATAGCTAGTCATTTATACTATAACGATAGAGTAAATATTATCTTTATAAAGTTTGAATGGCTTATCTTGCAATGATACTTTTGAAACAGCCAATTAAAATCCAGTCGGTTGTGATCATGAGATCATTACTGCTATAACAAAGATGAGTAAACAATATTCCGGTTCTGTTTTATGCTTCGGCGAGTTACTATTCAGGATAAGCCAGGATACAGATGGCAATTGGCTTAAAAATAACTCCGTTCCTTTTTACATTGGCGGTGCCGAATTAAATGTAGCCACCGCGTTGGCTTTATGGGATGTACCAACAAAATATGTTACTTCCCTGCCTCAAAACGGCATGTCGGCACAAATCAAAACCTTTCTCGAAGAAAAAAAGATCGACGTATCAGGCATCTATTACCACGGCAACCGCGTTGGTCTGTATTATTTAACCAGCGGATCGGACATTAAACATGATACGCTCATCTACGACCGGACAGGATCTGCATTTGCAGAATTAAAAACCGGGATGATAGATTGGGACAAGGTATTTGATGATGTTAGCTGGTTTCATTTTAGCGCGATATGCCCTGCTATTAACCAAAATATAGCAGATGTTTGCGAGGAAGCGCTAATTGCCGCATCCGAAAGAAATATTACGATTTCGCTTGATCTGAATTATCGCTCAAGGTTATGGCAATATGGCAAGAGCCCGGTAGAAATAATGCCGCGATTAGCCAAATATTGCAACCTGATTATGGGTAATGTTTGGGCTGCTGAAAACATGCTGGGCATACCTGTTGATGCCGATCTGCATGCTACCGGCAAAAAGGATAATTACCTGCAAGCTGCATTAAAAACATCCGAACATATTATTGTGCAGTATCCAAAATGTACGGCGGTTGCCAATACCTTCAGGTTTGATGCAGGTACGGGGATAAATTATTATACCGCACTTTATACAGATAACAAATTTCATAGCACAGTTGATCACGCTGCAACGCAAATAGTAAACAAAGTGGGTAGCGGCGATTGTTTTATGGCAGGATTGATCTATGGTTTTTATAATGGTCTTAATCCTGCCGAAACACTCAATTTTGCTACGTTAGCCGCATTCGACAAACTATTTATTAAAGGTGATACAACAACCAGTACCACCGAAGAAATAAAAAACATTACCATCAAATGAGTTCCAGACAAATTATACTCGATAGCATTTTAGAGCAGGGCATGCTGCCATTGTTTTATCACGAAGATGCAACCACAAGCCTAAACGTTACCCGTGCCTTGTATAAAGCTGGTGTGCGGGTACTGGAATACACCAATCGTGGTGAAGCCGCGCTTGAAAATTTCAAAGTATTAAAACAAGCACAGCAAGATGAAATGCCCGAATTGCATTTAGGCATTGGCACCATAAAAACAGCATCCGAGGCTAAGAATTTTATTGCCGCTGGTGCCGATTTTATAATTGCGCCAATCATTAATCCGGAAGTTGCCCAAATAGCCCATGCGCATGATTTGCTATGGTGCCCGGGCTGTATGACGCCTACTGAGATCCATCGCGCCCAGCAAAACGGTGCCGAACTGATCAAACTATTCCCGGCAAATATATTGGGACCAGCCTATTTAAGTTCGATAAAAGAATTATTCCCCGGTCAGTTTTTTATGCCTACCGGCGGCGTGGAATTGAATATAGATAACATCAGCACCTGGTTCCAGGCTGGTGTTTGCGCAGTTGGCTTGGGTAGTAAATTAATCACCAAAGACATTTTAGCTCAAGGCCAATTTGACAAATTACATGCTGATACAAAACACGCCCTGCAATTGGTAAAAGCTGCCCGATAACCTATGACCACAACCAGTATGGCAAACAAGAAGGTAGGGAATCACCGGTGGGTGGTAGTTGCGCTTCTATTTTTCGCGACGACTATTAACTATCTCGACCGGCAAGTTATCGGTTTATTAAAACCTACTTTGGAAACCCAGTTTCATTGGACAGAAATTGACTATGGCCACATTGTAATGGCGTTTCAAACCTCATATGCGCTAGGTTTATTACTATTTGGTAGTTTTATTGATAAAATAGGCACTAAACTGGGTTATACGGTTTCGCTTATTGTTTGGAGCGTGGCCGCGATGGCGCATGCATTGGTAAAAAGCACCTTAGGTTTCGGTGCTGTAAGGGCTGCATTGGGTTTGGGCGAATCGGGCAATTTCCCGGCGGCGATAAAAACCGTTGCCGAGTGGTTTCCTAAACGTGAGCGGGCTTTGGCAACCGGCATTTTTAATTGCGGTGCAAATATTGGCGCTACCGTTGCCCCTATCATGATACCACTGATATTAGGTATATACGGCTGGCAAATGGCATTTGTAATTACCGGGGCTATCGGCTTTATCTGGCTGATTTTTTGGCGGATATTTTACGAAACACCTGCCAAACACAAAAAACTATCCAAACCCGAATATGAATATATCCATAGCGACGATGAGGATATCGCCACTGCTACACAAAGCAAAATAAGATGGGTGCAGCTTTTAGGCATCAGGCAAACCTGGGCGTTTGTTATCGGTAAGCTGTTAACCGACCCGATCTGGTGGTTTTTCCTGTTCTGGCTGCCATCGTATTTTGCAAACACCTTCCACCTCGATCTAACAAAGCCTAGTTTGCCCCTGGTAATCGTTTACTCAGCCACTACTGTTGGCAGCATTGGCGGTGGTTATTTGTCATCAATGCTGATCAAAAGAGGATGGCCGGTTTTTAAAGCCCGTAAGGTTTGCATGTTCATATTTGCTTTATTAGTCGTGCCGATCATCTTTGCCCGATATACCACCAATATTTGGCAGGCAGTGGCATTGATTAGTCTTGCAGCGGCGGTTCACCAAGCCTGGAGCGCTACTATATTTACTACGGCTTCGGATATGTTCCCGAAAAGAGCAATTAGTTCGGTGGTGGGTATTGGCGGTATGGCGGGTTCGGTTGGGGCGATACTTTTTCCTTTACTGATCGGTTATACGCTGGAAGAATACAAAAAACTCGGACATATTTCAGCAGGCTATAATATCATTTTCACCATCTGCGGTTTTGCTTACCTGCTGGCCTGGCTAATCATGTATTTTCTCACACCAAAAATGAAACGCGTAGAATTATAATAAATAAACTAGCCTATTGCACGTAACTTATTTTGATAACCAGTTTCTTCACATTCCCATCAAAACCATCGGCTTTGATGTTCGGACGATGCACATCTGACGGAAAAAACAAATAAAAATCGGCAGGAGTCGCGGTATAAAATTTACCATTGCCGGTGTAATGGGCGGCATCCCCGGCTTCTTTATAAGGTTCGATGACTGTAGCGCTTGCAATTGGCATTACCTCCATTCTTTCCGCGCCGCGAATCACATATTGCAAATCAATATATTTCCGGTGTGATTCCCACTTGGCAGCTGCATCTGTTTTCGATGGTACATTGGTTACACTGGCATAGGCAAGCTTGCCATCAATAGGATAGCCGCCCGGCTTTAAAGTATCCAACCTGGCTTTGTCCGACAGAAATGCAAAAGCCTTATCCCATGCTTCTTTGTTGGCTTTATATTGATGTTCAAACTCAACGCTGTTCACATCCGGGTAAACATTTGCCACGAGGTTTTTCGCCCATGCTTTGCTTTTAACCCATTTATCTGCGTTTTTAACAGAATCGCTTTGCGCAGATACACTACCGCAAATAACTATAAAAGCAAGTAAAAACATGCACCTTTTTACTGACCGGGAAATTTTCATCATGTAGGTTTTATTGAAGATATCTGATCTCAATATTACAAGCTAAAGTATTAAAACAGCAAAATATCACTTACTATTTACTTTAACGTTTGCGTAAAACCGATTAAAACAAACTATTTGAGCATCACCCCTATTCAACAGTCGCATTTTCTTTATCTATTTAAATTCATAAGTTTACATTCAATGATTTATAATTATACAATCAAACTACTCAAATGAATTTCGGGGCTGTTACTATAAAAGATATTGCGAAGGAGCTGGGTATATCTGCATCGGCAGTTTCCAAAGCATTGAAGGATAGCCACGAGATCAGTCAAAAAACAAAGGATTTGGTGTTGGAATGTGCAAAAAAGCATAACTATCACCCCAACCCCATGGCACAGAGCCTGAAACACGGCAACAGTAAATCGTTAGGGATTGTGGTCACCACCATTGATAATCATTTCCTGTCGCAGGTAATTAACGGGATCGAATCAGTTGCTTACAGCAAGGGTTATAACGTTACCATCACTCAAACACATGAATCGTATGAACGGGAGGTATCAAACGTAAACCACCTTACCGTACGTGCGATTGATGGCTTGCTGATCTCACTATCTACCGAAACACAAAATCTCGACCATCTTAAAAAACTACACAAAATGGGCCTGCCTATTGTATTTTTTGACCGGGTGAGCGATGAGATAGATACGCATAAAGTAGTTGCCGATAATTTCCGCGGCGCATATGAAGCTACTACGCATTTGATCCGTTCAGGCTTTAAAAAGATAGCGCATATGACCAGCTCAACCAACGTATCCATAACGGCTGAACGTTTAAAGGGTTATAAACAAGCGTTGCTGGAGAACGGCATTGCCGTTGATGAAAGCTGCATAAAATACTGCCCGCATGGTGGCAAAGACCTGAATGAGATTGAGGACGCACTTAATGAACTGCTGGGCATGCCAAATCGCCCGGATGCTATATTTACGGCTTCCGATCGGATTACGACAACAGTACTCGCCCTGCTGCATAAATTCGGCATAAAAATACCGGAAGATATTGCTTTACTGGGCTTTACCAATACACAATTGGCCAATGTTTTAAATCCATCGTTAACACAAATTTACCAGCCGGGATTCGAAATCGGCAAAACCGCAACCGAACTATTAATTAGCCTGATTGAAAGCAGGCGGCCGGTTACCGAGTTTGAAACTGTGGTTTTGCCTGCCGAATTATTCATCCGGGATTCCACAAAACGTATAGTTGGTTAGCTTTGGATCAATCAACTTGAACGTTTGCGTAAATAATACGACAATAAAGTTTGCTATAACCTATCTACTACCCTACTTTTGATTAGCATACCTGCATTATGAAACCTTTTTTAGACCAGAATTTCCTGCTGCAAAGCAATACAGCCGAGCGTTTATACCACGAGTTTGCGGCATCAATGCCCATTATAGATTACCATTGCCACCTCGACCCGGCACAGATAGCAGGGAATATCAATTTTACTAATTTAACCGATATCTGGCTAAAAGGCGACCATTATAAATGGCGGGCCCTACGTGCCAGTGGTGTTGATGAACAGTATATCACCGGCACAAAAAGCGATTGGGAAAAGTTTGAAAAATGGGCCGAAACCGTGCCTTACACTTTACGTAACCCGCTTTATCATTGGACGCATCTTGAATTACAGCGTTATTTTGATGTGCATGATATCCTCTCACCTAAAACGGCTAAAGCTATTTATGACGAGTGTACCGCAAAGCTGCAAACACCGGCGTATAGTGTGCAAAGCATCATCACCAAAATGAATGTGGAAATAATTTGCACTACCGATGACCCTATTGACAAGCTTGAATATCACCAAAAAATAAAACAAAGCAACTGTAATGTTAAGGTTTACCCGGCATTCAGGCCTGATAAAGCGATGAACGCGGATGATGCCGCATCGCTAAACCAATACATTGATAAATTAGAAGCGGTAAGCGATGTAGCGATCAGCAGTTACAGCGATTATTTAAAAGCGTTAAAAAAACGTCATGATTATTTCGCGGCAAATGGCTGTATAGTATCGGACCATGGTTTGGAGCACATTTATGCTGAGGATTATACGGCTGATGAGATCACCGCTATTTTTAATAAAATCCGTTCGGGCAAAACATTAGAAGCGGTTGAAGCACTAAAATTCAAATCGGCCATGCTGTATGAATTTGCATTGTGGGATCATGAAAAAAATTGGGTACAGCAATATCATTTGGGCGCTTTGCGCAATAACAGCGCCCGTGCCCAGCGGGAGATCGGGCCAGATTCAGGTTTCGATTCCATCGGTGATTTTAAACAGGGACAAGCACTTTCCCGCTTTTTAAATAAGTTAGACAGCACTAATCAACTGGCAAAAACTATCCTTTACAATCTCAACCCGGCAGATAATGAATTATTCGCGGCCATGGCTGGTAATTATAACGATGGCAAAGTTGCAGGTAAAATGCAATTTGGTTCGGCATGGTGGTTCTTGGATCAAAAGCATGGTATGACCAAGCAGATCAACGCGTTATCAAGTATGGGGCTATTAAGTAAATTAGTTGGTATGCTTACTGATTCACGCAGCTTTATGTCGTACCCCAGGCATGAATATTTCAGGCGTTTGCTTTGCAATTTATTGGCCGAAGATATAGAGCATGGTGAACTACCTAACGACATAGCATGGACCGGCAAAATAGTGCAGGACATCTGTTACTACAACGCTAAAAACTACTTCCCTTTTTAATAATTTGCATGAAAAAAGCAGGCCTGATCATTGTATTATTTGTGAGCATTTTAACTGCTAACGCCCAACAGCCATGGTCGCAACGCGCGGCAGCAACGGTTATGAGCACAGGTGTTGATACATCAAGCAGCTTAACCTACGCCCGCGGATTAGTACTGGAAGGCATTGCAAATGTGTGGATGCAAACCGGCGATAAAAAGTATTTTAATTATGTAGAGACGCAAATGGATAGTTTTATCTCTCCCGCCGGGATAATTAAGGTTGATAGCAGCAATTTCGCGGATAAAGTAATATTTGGTCGCCTGGCGTTGTTGTTATTTAAAGTGACCGAAAAAGCAAAATACTACAAGGCTGTTTTGCAAATCCGGAGCCAGATAAAAGACCGGTTTCCTATCCCGGATAAAATTGCTCATGATGCTACTATCAGCGAACCTTTTTTTGCTGAATATGCTGCCGCCTTTCATGCCGATTCAGCCTTAAATTTGATTCCACAGCAACTGATATCTGCGGATAAAAGAATCCTTTTTGAAAGAAAAAAATTAAGGTATTATGCTGAAGTGGCTGCCAATTTAGTGGATGTACTCGACCAATTACCTGAGGCTAGTCCTAAACGGGATGAATTAATAAACATGCTAAATCGGCTTGCAGTAAAGATCAACGATTTTCAATATGAAAATACCAATTACTATTCTCCCTGCATTATTGTTTATGCATTTGCAAAGGCCGCAAGAGAAGGCTATCTGCCTGCAAAATACTTAGCTATCGCCCAAAAAGAATATCATCAAGCTTTAGCCGGGCATATCCCATTCAGCAGTGAAAAAAAAACCGAAGTTACCGGAGCGTTTATACTGGCGAGTGTGGAGATTGAACGTTTGCAAAACTTATCCGCTGCAAATGGAAAGATCGTTTTGTTGGATAGTTATTTTAATGATGAACATCATAAAGACATCACGGGCAAAATAGTATCCTATCACTACAAATGGGACGAAATGACCAACAACGGCTTTTCGACTTTTGGGCATGTGTTTAACAATTATGGTTTTAAAACCCAAACACTTTATGATGCGCCAACAGCTCAAAACTTAAGTAAGGCCAGCGTTTATATCATAGTTGATCCGGATATCCCGGCCGAAAATCCGAATACCAAATATATTGAGTCGGCACACATAAAAGCCATCAGTAATTGGGTTAAAAACGGTGGCCTGCTGGTTGTTTTAAATAATGATACCGGCAATGCCGAGTTTGCACACCTGAATAAATTGATGGCGAAATTCGGGATACAATATAATTTGGATAGCCGCAACGATGTACAGGGTAACCAATTTGAAACCGGTGCTATTGATATCCCGGCAGGGAATGCAATATTTAAGACCGCTAAAAAAGTGCATATAAAAGGTATTTCCACTTTAAAAGTTACTCCGCCAGCTACTTCTGCACTTACGGATAAAGGTGATGTAATCATCGCGGTAGCAAAATATGGCAAAGGGAGTGTTTTTGCCGTTGGCGACCCATGGTTTTACAATGAATACACCGACGGCCGAAAGCTGCCTTATGATTTCCAAAACTTTGAGGCTGCTAATGACCTCGTTAAATGGCTGAGCGAACAATTACCACAAAAATAAATGCGCTGATTATCGATAAAAAATTGTTAAATAGCGGTTGTAAAGACCATTTATGAACATGAAGCCGCTATCGTTTTTTGATTTTATTAAGATTGACGACTATTCGGCTACGCCTAAATATTTGCAGCTGGTTAACTCCATTTTAAGCGCCATCCAATCGGGCAAGATAACCAAAGATTACCTGCTCCCATCCATCAATGAACTCAGTTATCAATTTGAAATAGCCCGGGATACTGCCGAAAAAGGATATAAGCATCTTAAAAAGATTGGGGTGATCAATTCCGTACCCGGTAAGGGTTATTATATTTCCAACGTTAACTTCAGGCAAAAGCTTAAGCTGTTCTTGCTTTTCAATAAACTCAGCGCGCATAAAAAAATTATTTACGATGCGATGGTTTCGGCTTTGGGCGAAGATGTTGCTATCGATTTCTATATCTACAACAACGATTTTAACCTGTTTAAAAAGCTGTTACTTAATAAAAACGAAGATTACTCCCACTATGTGATCATTCCCCATTTTTTGGAAGGTGGCGAAAACGTGATCGACATTATTAACACCCTCCCCAAAGACAAGCTAATATTGCTTGATAAAAATCTACCCGGCATAACCGGCGAATACGGCGTTGCCTATGAAAACTTTGAAAAGGATATCTACAACGCGCTTGAGCAGGCGCGTGAGCAATTAAGTAAGTACCACACGCTAAAGATCATTTTCCCAACGCAAAGCTATTACCCGGTAGAAATTTTAAAGGGGTTTAAACTTTTTTGCCAGCAATATGCCTTTAATCATCACATTGTAGATGATATCAATACCGACCCTATTAACAGCGGCGAGGTTTTTATCAACCTGATGGAAAACGACCTGGTGATATTGCTGGAGCGCATCATTGCGCTAAACTTAAAAGTTGGCGAAGATATTGGCGTAATCTCGTATAATGAAACCCCTTTGAAAAAGATCCTGCTAAACGGCATCACCACCATTTCTACCGATTTTAATTATATGGGTGTTGTTGCCGCCAAAATGATAACCGAAAATTTAAAACAGCACATTGAAGTGCCTTTTTATTATACGCAACGCTCGTCTTTATAGCTGATTATTAAATTTCTTCTGTAACAATAACAGCTAAAAAAGAACTTTGCTGCCCTGGCACATGACAGTACATGACAGCTATGTATTACTTGTTATTTACATTAGCCAAACCATATTATAAACGTATAAACCACTGCAGATGCAAGTCATTTTTGGCGTTATTTTTCACTTTATCGGTGGCTTTGCCTCGGGTAGCTTTTATATTCCTTATAAAAAAGTTAAGGGTTGGGCATGGGAAAGCTACTGGATAGTGGGCGGCCTATTTTCATGGTTGATCGTACCACCATTGGCGGCTTGGCTAACTATTCCGCATTTTGCCGAGATCATTCATGATACCAATGGCAGCATCCTGTTATTAACCTATTTCTTCGGATTACTTTGGGGTGTTGGCGGCTTAACCTATGGTTTGGGCGTTCGGTATCTTGGGGTATCATTAGGCAGTACCATTATCCTGGGTTTATGTGCGGTATTTGGCTCATTGATTCCATCCGTTTATTACAATTTCGTTCCGCAGGCAGGCAAGGATACCATAACCGAATTAGCCACCACACACTGGGGTCAATTGGTATTAACAGGCATTGCCTTAACCGTTGTTGGCATTGTGATATGCGGCAAAGCCGGTATGATGAAGGAGAAAGAACTTACCGCAGGCAAAGCTGATGTTGCCGATAATAAAGATTATCGTTTCGGTTTAGGTATCGCGGTTGCTATTGTATCCGGCGTGTTAAGTGCCTGCTTTAATTTTGGTATCGAAGCTGGTAAAACCATGGCCGACCAGGCGAACACGGTTTGGATGGCGGCACACCATGGGCAGGGTAATTTTCTGTTTCAAAACAATGTAGTTTATATCGTGATACTTTGGGGCGGCTTAACCACCAACTTTATATGGTGTATGATATTGAATGCCCGCAACAAAACCTTCGGCGATTACACCGATCAAAAAGCACCGCTGCTTAAAAATTATATCTTTTCGGCTTTAGCAGGTACAACCTGGTTTCTGCAATTCTTTTTTTATGGGATGGGCGAGAGCAGGATGGGCAATGGTGCCAGCTCGTGGATATTGCACATGGCATTCATCATCCTCATAGCCAATGCGTGGGGCCTCGCATTAAAAGAATGGAAAGGTGTAAGTAAAAAGGCCTTAATAACTGTTATAGCAGGTATAGGGGTTATCATCCTTTCGGTACTTTTAGTAGGCCGGGGAAATTCAATTAAGGCTAAAGAGGCCAATCAATCAAAAACAAGTTTCAACATTAATTCAAGCAAATAAAATTCAATAAATATGATGTCTGTTAGCACAACACAATTTAAGCATGTAAGCTATTTATGGGACGATGCCAAAGCGGCTGAACTGGCCGGTGACGAGGTAGCCCTGTTAATATACCGCTCAAACTTATTGGGCGCCGATCTTCGCCTTACCAATTATGGCGGTGGTAATACCTCATGCAAAGTGATGGATAAAGACCCGCTGACCGGTAAAGAGGTTGAGGTTATGTGGATCAAAGGATCAGGCGGTGACATTGGTACCTTGAAAAAAAGCGGACTGGCGGCTTTATACGTTGACAGGCTGCGCAGCTTAAAAAATGTATACCGTGGTATTGAGTTTGAAGATGAAATGGTAGAATTATTTAACCACAGCATTTTCGATCTGAACTCAAAAGCGCCATCTATTGATACGCCATTGCACGGCTTTTTACCATTTAAACATATTGACCATTTGCACCCCGACGCGGCAATTGCTATCGCGGCAGCAAAAGATGGTGAAAAAATAACCAAAGAACTTTTTAACGGCACAATTGGCTGGGTAGGATGGCAACGCCCGGGTTTCGACCTTGGTTTACAATTGAAGGAATGTTTGGATAGCAATCCGGGCATTCGTGGTATTATGCTAGGTTCACATGGTTTATTTACCTGGGGCGATACCGCTTACGAGAGCTACATGAACACGCTTGAAGTAATTGAAAAGTGCGCTGATTATCTGGAACAAAACTACGGCAAAAAAGGCCCGATTTTCGGCGGACAAAAGCTGGAAAGCCTGCCCGCTGAAGATCGTAAGAAACAAGCGGTAGCCCTTGCCCCTATCCTGCGTGGTTTCTGTTCATCAAAAGTTCAGATGATTGGTAATTTTACGGATGATACCCGTGTGTTGGAATATACTAACTCTAAAGATTTAGACCGTTTAGCACCAATGGGTACCAGTTGCCCGGATCACTTCCTGCGCACCAAGATTAGTCCGCTGGTTTTGGAACTGGAAGCCGGTGAAGATTTAAACAACTTTGATGCCATTAAAGCAAGGTTAACGCCTGCTTTTGAAGCGTACCGCAAAATGTATGAAGACTATTACAACACCTGCAAACACCCGAACAGCCCTGCTATTCGTGATGCAAACCCGGTGGTAATTTTATATCCGGGTGTAGGTATGTTCACCTTCGCGAAAGACAAACAAACCGCTCGCGTAGCTGCTGAATTTTACATCAACGCTATTAACGTAATGAAAGGTGCTGAAGCGATCTCAGAATACACTTCATTACCCCGCCAGGAAGCTTTTGATATCGAATATTGGTTGCTGGAGGAAGCGAAACTTTCGCGTATGCCAAAACCTAAAGCATTATCCGGCCGTGTTGCCTTAATTACCGGCAGCGCCGGTGGTATTGGTAAAGCTATCGCCAAAAAGATGGTTGAAGAAGGTGCTGTTGTCGTTTTGAACGACATGAATGCAGAACGCCTTGAAGGTGCAGGCGAAGAGTTCAAAAAAGCTTATGGCAAAGATGCTTACACTACCGCGACTTTAGATGTTACCAATGGCGAACAAATACAGGAAGCTATCGCCACCGCGATTTTAGCTTTTGGCGGTGTGGATCTGATTGTGAACAACGCGGGTTTATCTATCTCAAAGTCTATAGCAGACCATACCGAGAAAGATTGGGACTTGTTATATGATGTGCTGGTAAAAGGCCAGTTCCTGATTACACAAGCTGCTGTTGCGGTGATGAAGAAACAGGCGATCGGTGGTGATATCATCAACATTGTAAGTAAAAATGCATTGGTGAGTGGGCCAAACAATGCTGGTTACGGTAGTGCAAAAGCCGCGCAATTACACTTAAGCAGGTTAAACGCCGCTGAACTGGGTGCAGATCACATTCGTGTGAATGTGATAAACCCTGACGCGGTGATCAGCGATAGCAATATCTGGGCTGGTGGCTGGGCCGAAGGCCGTGCCAAAGCTTATGGTATTACCGTTGCCGAATTGCCTGCTTATTACGCTAAAAGAACGTTGCTAAATGAAGTTATCCTGCCAATTGATATTGCCAATGCATGTTTTGCGCTTACTGGTGGTTTGCTAAACAAATCAACCGGAAACGTGATTAATGTTGATGGTGGTGTTACTGCAGGTTTTGTAAGATAGATTAATATAGACCATAGGATTTATGCAAATAGATAAATATAAAGTTGATGAGCTTAATAATGAGGCCATCAGCAAACATCAGCAACAATTTAATTATGTAGCTGCCGACGTGCAGAAGTTAGATGATGTAATGCAGAAATTAGGTGCATTTAACATTGCCATACCAAGTTGGGCCCTGGGTACGGGCGGTACACGTTTTGGTCGTTTTTCGGGCGGAGGTGAGCCTCGTAGTCTTGAAGAAAAGATTGAGGATGTAGGCGTTATCCATGCGTTAAACAAATCGAGCAATTCTATTTCATTGCATATTCCATGGGATATTCCTGATAACGCGCAGGCTATAAAAGCATTGGCAGCGCAAAATGGATTGCATTTTGATGCCGTTAATTCCAATACTTTTCAGGATCAGGCTACTCAAAAACACAGCTATAAATATGGCTCTTTGCATCATGTAGATAAAGCGGTGCGCAAACAGGCAGTTGAGCATAATATCGAAGTGATAAAATACGGCATCGAGCTTAATTCAAAAGCATTATCTGTTTGGTTGGCTGATGGCTCAAACTTCCCGGGGCAACTGAACTTCCGCAATGCTTTCCAAAACACTTTAGAGAGCTTACAGGAGATTTACGAGGCTTTGCCTGATGACTGGAAAGTTTGGGTTGAATACAAGCCGTACGAGCCTAATTTTTATTCTACAACCATTGGTGACTGGGGACAATCTTACCTCCTGTCATCTAAATTAGGTAAAAAAGCGCAAACGCTGGTTGACTTAGGTCACCACTTACAAGGCACTAATATTGAGCAGATCGTTTCTTTATTATTGATGGAAGGCAAACTAGCCGGTTTTCATTTTAACGACTCCAAATATGGAGATGACGACCTTACCGTAGGCAGTATTAACCCATACCAATTGTTCCTGATTTTTAATGAGTTGGTTGAAGGTATGGATGCCCGCGGCATGAACCATGCTACCGATATTGGCTGGATGATTGATGCTTCGCACAATTTAAAAGACCCGATTGAAGATCTGTTACAATCGGTAAAAGCCATTAAAATTGCTTATGCACAGGCACTTTTAATTGATAAAGCAGCTTTATCCGCAGCGCAAAAAAACAATGATGTTTCATTAGCACAGGAAATATTGCAAACCGCTTATCGTACCGATGTACGCCCCTTAGTTGCAGAAGCAAGCCTGCGTAATGGCGGCGCTCTCGACCCGGTAAAAACTTACAGGGCTTTAAAGGTGCGAGAAAACCTGGTTAAAGAACGCGGACTAAAAACTGTAGCCACCGGATTATAAACGTCTCCTAAATCCTCTCCAAAAGAGAGGACTTGAAAAAAACCATGAGTATACCAGTAATAGCCATATTTGATGTAGGTAAAACCAACAAAAAGCTTTTTCTTTTTGATGAAAATTACCACATGGTTTACGAAAAGTCCGCGCGCTTTATTGAGACGGTTGACGAGGATGGTGATCCATGTGAAAATTTGGATAGCCTGGAGTTATCCGTTTACGAATCGCTTCGCGAAGTATTCAGGTTGAAGGAATTTGAGATTAAGGCGGTTAATTTTTCTACTTACGGCGCCAGTTTTGTGTACCTGGATGAGAATGGCAAACCTGTAGCACCTCTATATAATTACCTCAAGGAATTCCCGGTTGAGCTTAAAGAGCAGTTCTACGCTAAATATGGCGGCGAGGAAAAATTGGCAAAAGAAACTTCATCCCCTGTGTTAGGTAATCTCAATTCGGGGATGCAATTGTACCGCATTAAATATCAAAAGCCCGAATTGTATCAACAGATAAATTACAGCCTGCATTTGCCGCAATACCTTAGCTTTTTGCTAACCGGTAAAATGTATACAGATATTACCAGTATTGGCTGCCATACAGGCTTGTGGGATTTTGAAAAAAACGATTACCACGCATGGGTTTATGCGGAAGGCCTCACAGAAAAATTTGCCCCGATAGTGCCTGCATTCAGTAGTTTACCAGGCAGACTAGGCGATCATGAATTTATTACCGGGGTCGGTTTGCATGATAGTTCTGCCGCTTTAATTCCTTACCTGGTAAATTTTCTCGAACCTTTTGTGCTCATAAGTACCGGTACATGGTGTATCAGCCTTAATCCGTTCAATCCTTCGCCATTAACGGATGATGATTTGAATAATGATTGTTTGTGTTACATGCAATATAAGGGCTCGCCGATAAAAGCATCCCGCCTGTTTGCAGGAAACGAACATGAGATACAGGTAAAAAAGATTGCGGCGTATTTTGATGTTAATACGTCCGTGCTCAAATCAATCGAATACAACCAGGATATTATCAGGAAACTCCGTGAAAGAAAAGACGCTGATTTAGAACCCGTGTCATGCCACGAGTCGGCATTTTCAAAAAGGGATCTCCATTCCTTTGAAGATCATGTTGAGGCTTATCACCAATTGATACTCGATATTATGCATCAACAATACAAATCCACCAACCGCATATTGAAGGGTACCCATGTACGCCGGATATTTGTGGATGGAGGCTTCGGCAAAAACGCGGTTTATATGAATCTACTGGCCAATGCTTTCCCCGAGCAAGAAGTATTTGCAGCATCAATGGCACAAGCTACAGCGGTAGGCACGGCAATAGCTATACATCACCTGTGGAATGGCAAGCCTTTACCCTCGGATATTGTGGAATTGAAATACTTTTCAACCCCACACCCAACAATTATTTAAACTATCCAATCAAAAAGATCGTCATGGTACGGGAGCCATGCGCGCCTAAAACCAACGACTGCTCAATATCCGCGGTTTTTGATGGCCCTGCTATAAACGTACCGAAGCCATATTTTTCTTCACCGATATTTTTGTAAGCCTCGTGCATAGTTGGCACTATGCTTTTCGCATGCACAATTACCGATAAATATTGGCAAATAAAAGGCAGTACTCTTGCATGCACGCGGTCTTCAGTTATCCAAACCGCGCCATTTTCGGCTACGGAAAAATGGGCTTCAATAACAGCGTTATCTACATTTTCAAGGGCATGAGTTTGCTTGGTTTCGGGGGTAATCAGTTCCATCATATCGCCCAAAAACGGCACAGTAGTAATATCGCGGGCACCGGGAATTTTATTATTTAAGATGTAGCCGCGAATATCATCGATATTTTTTACCGGTATTACTTTACCACCTATCGCTGTTAAGGTGCTGGTAAATTTAGCTACCGGCTCATCATAATCGCCTTTTAAAAAATTAATATCCGGCAAAGCCGTAATTGCCGGTTGGTTTTGTTTTACTGCTGCTAATATCTTATCCCTGCTGTTCATATTATCGTTTTAAACTTAGCTTCTATTTTTGCTATACCACTCGCCAAAAGATTGCTGCGGCACTTTGGGCATATCGCGGTGCTTATACCACGGGTTTAGCTGATTGTTAACCGCGAACGGAGCCAGCTTCATGGTAAACCGTGCAGCCTTACCCGCCATATGATATTTGCCCGGTGATGCAAGCACCCAGGCCATCGCCTGCATACTTGCCTTTTTTGCAGCCGGAACATATCCTTTCTGTACAATCACTTGTCGCCATTTATAAAGCTGATCGTGAATGTCAATTTTAACCGGACAAACATTGGTACATGAACCGCAAAGCGTTGACGCAAATGGCAGATCGGCGTATTTTTCCATATCCAGGTTAGGCGCTAAAATAGAGCCAATTGGGCCTGAGATGGCATAATGATAGCTATGCCCGCCGCTGCGGCGATAAACCGGGCAGGTGTTCATACAAGCCCCGCAACGGATACATTTTAACGAGTTGCGAAAATCTTCGCGGCCTAATTGTATGCTGCGGCCGTTATCAACCATTATGATGTGCATCTCCTGCCCTTCGCGTGGTTTAACAAAATGGCTGGTGTAAGTGGTAATGGGTTGACCAGTTGCGCTGCGCGTAAGCAGGCGCAGAAAAACACCCAGATGTTCTCTTTCAGGGATAATCTTCTCAATTCCCATACTCGCGATATGGATATCGGCCAGGTGCGCGCCCATATCGGCATTGCCCTCATTGGTACAAACTACAAATTCTCCGGTTTCGGCTACCGCGAAGTTTACGCCGGTTAACGCTGCTTTGCGGGTTAAAAAAGTATCGCGAAGATGCTGCCTTGCGGTTTCGGTTAAAAACTGTGGGTCGGCATTACCTTTGGGCGTGTTTAAATGGATATGGAATAACTCGCCTATTTCTTCTTTCTTTTTATGGATGCATGGCAGCACAATATGGCTCGGCATTTCTTTAGCCAGCTGAACGATGCGCTCACCCAAATCAGAATCAATTACGCCAATGCCATTTGCTTCCAAATGCTCGTTCAAATGGCATTCTTCGGTAAGCATAGATTTACTTTTCACCATTTGGGTGATACCGTTCTTTTTAAGCAAGGCAAGTACAATGGCATTATGCTCCTGCGCATCAGCCGCCCAGTGTACTACAATACCATTTGATTGTGCATTTGCCTCAAACTGTTGTAAATAGTTATTTAAGTTTGAGAGCACATTATTTTTAATTTGCGAAGCCGTTTCCCTTAACAACTCCCATTCGGGCAATTTATGAACAGCGATATCGCGCTTTTGCCTGATCCACCACAGGGTTTCATCATGCCAATCAACCCGATCTATATCTTTATTAAAATCCCCGGCTAATTCCGCGTGATCTTTTGTTGCTGTATTCATCCTAATTAATTTTTACTGCTGTTTAATATTTCGGCAATATGGATCACGCTAACTCTACTGCCCTGGCGATGCAGGATACCTTCCATGTGCATCAGGCAAGAGAGATCAGCCGATGTAATATATTCTACATCATGTCTCAGGTGATCGGCTACCCTATCCTGCCCCATTTTTACCGATACCGCTTCTTCGGCCACGCAAAACGTACCGCCGAAACCGCAGCATTCGTCTTTCCGGTCAAGTGGCATTAGTTCCAATCCTTCAACCATATTTAATAGCTGGCGCGGTTTGGAGAAATCATCCGCCACCAATTCCGTCATTTGCGATAAATGCAATCCACGTTGCCCGTGGCAGCTTTGATGCAAGCCAACCTTATGCGGAAACGCGGCTCCCAGCTTTTTCACTTTCAGTATATCGGTTAAAAACTCGGTTAGCTCATACACTCTGTCACGAAGGCTCACCGCTTCATCTTCGTTACCTAATGAATGCAAATGATGCTTAATATGCAGCACGCAACTGCCCGATGGGCAAACCACATAATCAAATGCTTTAAAATTACTAATAAACAGGTTATTGCAACCGCCTGTCAGGTGCTCAAACCCAGAGTTAGCCATCGGCTGCCCGCAGCAGGTTTGATTTTTAGGATAGGTAACGTCAACGCCTAATTTTTCGAGCAATTGCAAAGTAGCAATGGCGGCGGCGGGATAAAACTGATCTACATAGCAAGGAATAAACAGACCTACACGCATTTTGATATTTCTGAAATTTATAATTGGACATTACCGATGGCAATAGCATATAATACCATTGCTAAATCAGTTTATCAGCTTGCAATTTAACATATTAATCCATTACATTATTATAGTTTATGGGCACAATATTGAATTATTTTACATTTTTTTATCGCTTATATCTTAAGGCCACAGCCATTTGTTAATGCGCATTAAATAAAGATATTTGCATTGCTGTAGCTATGGATAATACAACGCTTGGATCCTATATCGATAAATTTTTAGTATTGTCTGCCAGGGATAAGCAATTGCTGATCAATTGCACACAAGAAATATCCTATAAAAAAGGCGAAGCCATACTTAATGAAGGCGAAATTTGTCAATCCTTTTACCTGGTTGGCAAAGGCTACCTGCGTTCCTATTATACTAAAGATGGTGTGCAGATCAACATTCATTTTACTTTTGAAGGGCATTTTACGTCCAACCTAAAAAGCTACCGTAACCGTACACCATCTGAAATGATCATCGAAGCTGCCGAAGACACAACGATATGGGTGTTTAATTTCAGGCAGTTATCCGATCAACTCAACAATTATCCCGAGATAGCACGGTTTGTGCGGCGTTTAGCCATCAGTCTGCTTTTGGCATCCGAAGAACACAGCGATTTGTTTAAGATCTACACTCCCACCGAACGTTATCGTTATATCGAAAAAAACAACCCCCAACTATTGCAACGGGTATCGTTATCGCAATTAGCTTCCTATCTCGGCGTAACCCGCGAAACTTTGAGCCGCATCCGCGCAAAAAATTCCTTATCGTAATTCGATTGTGATTATTGTCACAGGTCTATCCCGGCTTTTTACCCCAACTTTGCAGCATAAATTATTAAACTATGGAGTGGTACACCTATTTAGCTGATTTTTTCGCCGGCGCATTTTTAGCCAATGCTGTCCCGCATTTTGTAAAAGGGATTTGCGGCGATAAATTCCCTACGCCTTTTGCCAAGCCGCCGGGCAAAGGACTTTCATCGCCAACTGTAAACGCAATTTGGGGCTTGTTTAATTTCCTGATAGGCTTTTTGTTATTTAGAAGAGGGCTAATGGCTGATGGTAATTTGGTTTCAATCATTTTATTTTCGCTTGGCGTTTTAGGGCTTACGCTGATGGGGAGCAACAATTTTCAACATAAGGACAAAGAATAATTGGAAGTTGGCAAAAAGAATAAGGTAAGCACCTTTAAAGCATTTCGTAACCGAAACTACGTCTTGTACTTTTCGGGGCAATCTATTTCGCAGATCGGTACGTGGATGCAACGCACCGCGGTGTATTGGGTTATTTTTACGATAACGCATTCATCATTTATGCTGGGTGTAGCCATTTTTGCAACCCAATTTCCATCGTTCCTGCTTTCGTTGTATGGCGGTATCGTATCCGACAGGTATAACCGCTATAAAACCTTGCTCATCACCCAAATAGCCTCTATGATACAGGCTATTTTGATGACGATACTTATCCTCACCAACCATTATATTGTTTGGGAGATACTGAGTCTCAGTGTGGTATTGGGCATTATAAATGCTTTTGATGTGCCCGTAAGGCAACCGCTGGTGCATGAGCTGATTGATGATAAAGCCGACCTGCCCAACGCGCTCGCGCTCAACTCGTCAATGAATAATATCGCCCGGTTGATCGGCCCGGCCATTTCAGGTTTGGTACTGGTAAAATACGGCGCGGGGATTTGCTTTTTGCTGAACGCGGTAAGTTTTATAGCGGTAATCACTTCATTATTATTGATGAAACTGCGGCCTTATGTACCATCCCCGGTAAAAAATAAAATAGGGGCTGATCTTAACAACGGATTTACCTATTTAAAAAACACCCCGGCAATAAGCACAATAATAATTATGCTAATCGCGGTGAGTTTGCTGGTGCTCCCTTATAATACCTTATTGCCGGTATTTGCCAAGGTAATTTTTAAAGGCGATGCGGCTACATTCGGCTATATTAACAGTTTTATAGGCATTGGGGCGGTTAGCGGTACGTTATTCCTGGCATCACTAAAACAAGGTACCGATCTTAAAATAATCCTGCTCATTAACGCGGTAATTTTGGGTATTGGGCTGATATTTTTTTCTCATATCAGCGGCTTTTCATTAGCTATGGTGTTTGCGGTAGTATGCGGATTCTCTACTATGTGCCAAACCACTATCTGCATTACGCTGGTACAGGTAAATTCCAGTGAGAATATGCGTGGCAGGATCATGAGTTTTGTGGCGATGGGTTACTTTGGAATGCTGCCGGTGGGTAGTTTGCTCGTGGGGGCGGTATCGCAAAAAATCGGTGCGCCAAACGCGTTATTTTACCAGGGGATCATCTCGATCATCATCGCATGTGTTTTCTTTAAATATTTAAGTGCCAATAGGTTCAAACAAAGCAAAACAATCAAATTAGCAGTGACAGAACAGGAAGAATTAACTTTAAACGAATAATAATTACAATGGAACAGATAGCAAAAAGATCAGCCCTTTTAGTAATGGATATGCAGGTGGGCATACTGGGTATGTCGCCCGAAGGCAAGGGTATAATTGGCAACGTTGCTAAAGCGATTGCTACTGCAAGAGAAAACAATATCCCGGTTATTTACGTAGTGGTAGGCTTTAGACCGGGCGCACCTGAAGTAAGCCTCAACAATAAAAGCTTCGGCGAGGGCAAAGAAAAATATGGCGCTATGGATATGGATGCCTTTATGCAGGTTCACCCTGACCTGGCACCTGCGGCGGGTGATATCACCGTTACCAAACGCCGGGTAAGCGCTTTTACCGGCAGCGATCTGGAAGTTGTCTTACGTGCTAACAATGTAAACCATTTGATACTAACCGGCATTGCAACCCGTGGTGTGGTGCTATCAACCGTGCGCGAAGCTGCTGATAAGGATTATGCCATGACCGTTTTATCTGATTGCTGCATGGATCCGGATGAAGAAGTACACAACCTGCTCATGACCAAAATATTCCCGCGCCAGGCAGATGTGGTTGCGCTGGATGAGTGGGTTAAGAATTAACCCCATAAGCTTAACTAAAAATGGCGCTTTTGTAACAGAAGGCGCCATTTTTAGTTTAAAGGGTGGATCTTTATTTCTGCTAACAATTATTTATCTTCGGAACATATCAACCATCACCATGAAAAAGATATTTTTAAACCTCTTGCTGCTTGTCGCATTTGCTAACCTTGCTACTGCACAGCAATTTAAAGTGAGTTATGCCGATAGCATTTACAACAAACCTTTTACAGGCCGGGTGCTGCTATACCTATCTAAAGATAACAGGCAGCCCAAAAGTGGTGCGGCTGGCGAAGAAATATTTCCTTGTTTTTCGGTGTCCGTTAAAAATGTAAAGCCGGGCGAAAGCATTGTGTTTGATGATAAAGCGGTTTCGTACCCTACTCCAATATCTGATATTGAGCGTGGCGAATATTATGTACAAGCCGTGTGGGACAGAAACTTAGGCGGCAGGGCAATAGCCGAAAGCCCGGGTAATTTATATAGTGTTTCGCAAAAAGTTAATATCACTAAAGACTACAACAAAATATTTAAGCTAACAGCAACCAAAGTTGTAGCCGAACCTACTTTTATAGAAACCCAATATGCTAAGGAATTAAAAGCGCCATCTGTTTTGCTAAGTAATTTCCTGAAAAAACCGATGACGGTTAATGCCGCGATTGTTTTACCGAAAGAGTATTTTACTGAACCTAACCGGAGGTTCCCGGTATTTTACCAGGTATCGGGTTACGGCGGTAATTATCATCGTTATTCTGGCTGGCAAAAACCATCAATGCCCCTTGATACCACGGCTTGTATCACCGTTTATTTAGATGGCAATTGTTCGCTTGGGCATGATGTTTACGCCAATAGCGATAATAACGGGCCATGGGGCGATGCCTTAACTACAGAAGCTATCCCATTAATAGAAAAAACATACCGCTGTAATGGCGCAAGGCTTTTATTTGGCCATAGCAGCGGCGGATGGACGGTTTTATGGCTGCAAACCCACTATCCAAAAGTTTTTAGTGGTTGCTGGTCGAGCTCACCTGATCCTGTTGATTTCAGGAGTTTTCAAAGAGTGAACCTTTATAAACATGAGAATATGTTTTATGGTAAAGACAGCGTATTAAACCTCACAGGAACGGTAGCCGGTTATTTCCCATGGTTTGATATGAAGGATTGCTACCGTATGGAGCACGTAATATACCGTGGCGAGCAAATGCACTCTTTCGATGCTGTTTTTAGCCCTAAAGGTGCCGATGGCGAACCCGAAAGAATATGTGATTTTGAAACAGGCGCAATTGATACCAATGTATTTGAGCACTGGAAAAAGTATGATATATCTTTATACCTGCGCACCAACTGGGACCAGGTTAAAGGTGACCTGGATGGCAAAGTACGTGTAACAGTAGGCAAACAAGATAACTTTTTACTGAACTATGCTGTAGTTATGCTGGAAGGGGAAATGAAAAAATTAAACTCAACATTTGTATTTCAATATTATCCTGGCGACCACTTCACACTGGCTACCCCCGAATTTATGAAAGATGGTTATGGCTTTTTAGAGAAGAAATACAACGATTGGCTGGCTAAAAATAAATAATAGTTAAGCGATCTTCAACTTGGTTGGCCTTTGTTCTATCGTATTTAAGTGGTAGGAGATCAGGTCGGCAAAAGAGTTGAACAGCTCAATAATTTCGGGGTTATTAACTTTGGCTGGTTTAGGGTCGATAGCGCAAAGCGTGCCGAATAACGAGCTATCCTGCCGTATGATTGGTATTGTGATACAACTTTGATAACCGTACATTTCAGGTACATGATGATTGGCAAAAGTTTCATCCTTTGTTACATCATCAAACACAACACTGTTACCATTCTTACGAATTTCGTTACAAAGGGTATTTTCCAGGTCTAGCTCATCTCCCGGTTTTAGCCCGAACCCGATTTTATCACAAACACTGCAGGCTATCCATTTATTATCAATAATGTTTGATATAACCGCAAAGCCCATACCGGTACTTTGGCAAATAATCTCTAATATTTTAGGTACAATATCTATTTGATTGATTGCAGTAACGCCTGATTCAATAGCAGCAGTTTCAATTAAATTTGTGATGGGGATATTTAGCACATCAGCAATGATGATCAGGTTTTCTAATTTTATCCTGATATAGCCAAGCTCGAGCTTACTGTAAGCATTTTGCGAAATGCTTAGTTTACCGGCAATGTAATCCTGCGAATAATTTTTGGCGAGCCTGGCACTTTTAATGTTTGCTCCTGTGATCTTATCACTGTACATGGGTATCGGCTTGGTTTATTGTATCATTTAACAGGGCAGCTCATCAATTGTTTTTAAACTACTTACAACCTAAATGCATCATTCTATATTAATAAGGCCTTTATTACTTACATTGATTTAAACAGTAATGCCGAAACTAATTGCAAAAAAGCGCAGGTAATTGGTATGGTTTATGCAACTGTACTGTATAAATAGACAATTGCACCAAATAGTGCCTTAAAACTGTTTAAATAGACATAATTCGTCTAAATCCCGTCTACAATTGTAGACAAGGGCGCATCTTATACAGTATTTTCTATCTAAAATATACACTCTGTTTACCTATGAAAATAGCTTACATCTCAACCTATCCACCCCGCGAATGCGGACTAGCAACTTTCAACAACAATTTAATGCATGCCATTGGCGCCAACTTTCCTAAAAGAAAAAGTTTGGTCGAAGGTGGTTTTGTAGTGGCGTTGAATGATTCGGAAGACATGCATCAGTATGAGTATCCTGAAGAAGTAAAATATATTATCCGTCAAAATCACCAAAAAGATTATATCCGCGCTGCAAATTATATCAACACGAGCACGGCTGATGCCTGTATTATGGAGCATGAATTTGGTATTTATGGCGGCGAAAGCGGTATCTATATTCTCCCATTGATCAACAGGTTGGAAAAACCGTTGATCTCCATTCTGCATACCATATTAAAAGAACCCAGCTATGTACAGCGCATCATCATCAGGGAGATTGCCGAGCAATCATCAAAAATAATTGTGATGAGCAAAAGGGCGGTTGAGTTTTTAACTACCATTTACGAGATCCCTATAGAGAAGATACAAATTATAGAGCACGGCGTGCCCGACGTTGAAGCACCGGAAAACAACCCGGTTAAAAACTTCCCGCAATTTAAAAACCACCGTGTGTTGTTAACTTTTGGATTGATAAGCCGCAATAAAGGTTTGGAAACTGTGGTTAAAGCCCTGCCACGGATAGTTCAAAAACACCCCGACGTGATGTATGTAATATTGGGAAATACCCATCCCGGCGTTATCAAAAACTCGGGCGAGGAATACCGCGATCACCTGAAATCATTGGCTGCCCAACTGGGCGTATCTAAAAACCTCGCGTTTATCAACAAATTTGTTTCCGAAGAAGAATTAGTTAATTATTTAACCGCCTGCGAAATTTATGTGACCCCGTATTTGAACGAGGCACAGATCACCAGCGGTACGTTATCATACGCGGTTGGTTCGGGCGCGGCTGTGGTATCAACACCATACTGGCATGCAACCGAATTACTGGATCATAACCGCGGCCGTTTATTTGATTTTAAGGACGATGATGCACTTGCCGATATTGTAATCGAATTGCTCGATCAGGACCGCATCTTACAGGAATTGAAGGATAACGCATACGAGTACGGTTTGCACTTGCGCTGGCCTGTTGTTGGTGCCGAATTTATCAAAGTTGCCCAGGAAGCAAGCCGTGTACATGATTTTAGCGACAAGATATTACGCAATAGTATTGTTGACCCGGAGATATTACCCAAATTTAGCCTTACGCACGTTAGGCGTTTAACTGATGATACCGGTATTGTGCAACACGCCAAATACGGCATACCTAATTTAAAAGAAGGTTATTGTTTGGATGATAATTCTCGTGCCTTAATTATGGCGTTGATGGCTTATCAGCGTAATAAAAGCCAGGAGGCATTTGAATTACTGCCGGTTTACTTGAGCTACATCCACTACATGCAAACCGAGGATGGTAACTTCCGCAACTTTTTGAGCTTTAGCCGCGAGTATTTGGATGAGGTTGGATCAGAAGATTCATTTGGCCGTACCATTTGGGCTTTGGGCCATTTAATTAGCTGCGCGGCAAGTAATTCATACCGCGAGTTTGCTTTGGAGATCTTCCAGCGCTCGTTTCCGCATTTTAAAACACTAACGCATTTAAGGGGTGTAGCTAATACCATTATCGGTGTGGCTTTATACCTGCAGGCTTTCCCAACGGATGAAGGCATGGTTAAGCAATTAGCCGAACTTACCCTGCCGTTAATTAATGCTTACGACAAACATCGTGATGATGAGTGGCATTGGTTTGAGGAAAAAATGACTTATGATAACGCGATATTGCCTTTAGCCTTACTGCATTCTACCGAGATAACGGGTAATGAGCGCGCAAAGGAAATTGCTTTAGAATCAATGGCATTTTTAGATAAGCTAACCTTATCAAACGGATATTTAAGCCCGGTTGGTAACGAAGGCTGGTATCACAAAGGCGGCACTTTCCCAATATATGATCAGCAGGCTATTGAAACAATGGCTATGGTGCTGATGCATTTTCAGGCATACCAGATCTTCCGCAAACCGGAGTATATCGAAAAAATGTTTGTATGCTACAAATGGTTTTTGGGCGAAAATACTTTACGCGCACCACTTTATGACCACGAAACCAAAGGCTGTTGCGATGGCTTGCTGCCAACCGGAATCAACCGTAACCAGGGAGCTGAAAGTACGCTGGCCTACCTAATTTCGCACTTGACGGTATTGAAAGCATTTGAGCTGGAATATGAGTATAATAAGATCAGCCAAAAACTGGAGATCTGCTAAATGAGGGTAGCTGTATTATCACCCGTTGCCTGGCGCACACCGCCCAGGCATTACGGCCCATGGGAACAAATTGCATCTAACATTGCCGAAGGCATGGTTAAAAAGGGTTGTGAAGTGACACTTTTTGCAACCGGCGATTCGATCACATCAGGAAAATTAGACGCAGTTTGTGCGCAGGGATATGAAGAAGACCGCACCCAGGATGCCAAGGTTTTAGAGTGCCTGCACATCAGTAACCTGATGGAGAAAGCAGATCAATTTGATATTATTCATAATAACTTTGATTTTCTACCGCTGACTTATTCGGACTTGATAAAAACGCCGGTGATTACTACCATACATGGTTTTTCATCGCAAAAGATCATCCCGGTTTACAAAAAGTATAATTCAATAGGGCACTATGTATCGATAAGTGATTCGGACAGAAGCGCGGAGTTAGATTACCTCGCGACCGTTTACAATGGACTTAACATACAAGATTTTGATTTTGTAGAGTATCCCAATGATTACCTGCTCTACTTCGGCAGGATACACCATGATAAAGGTTGTGCCGAAGCCATACAGATTGCCCAAAAAAGTGACCGTAAATTGCTGATAGCGGGGATTATTCAGGATGAAAATTATTACCGCGAAAAAGTTGAGCCATATTTAAATGAGCAGATCCAATATATTGGCCACGCCGGCCCCGAAAAGCGAAACGAATTATTAGGTAAAGCCAGTGCTTTGCTACACCCCATTAATTTTAATGAACCCTTTGGGATGAGTGTTGCCGAAGCGATGCTTTGCGGCACGCCAGTTATCGCTTTTAATAAAGGTTCGATGCCCGAATTGATTCAGCCTGAAAAAACAGGCTTTTTGGTAAATACTGTTGATGAGGCTGTTGAAGCGGTATCGAATTTAAAAAATATTCAACGCACAAATTGCCGGGATTGGGCAAGTTCAAAGTTCTCTAGCGAGAAGATGGTTAATGATTATTTTGAGTTGTACAAGCGCATATTAAAATAGCCTGTCTACATTTTACGCTGAAATTATATTCGTGATGCTTTCAGCAATATTTTGGTTGTATATTTAAAACCTTTAACAACCAAAATGGCAGAAACTGCATCCTCATTAGAGCGCGGATTATCACTAACACAGGCTACCGCCATCAATATGATTGATATGGTAGGCATTGGCCCTTTTATAACCTTACCGTTAATTGTGGGCGCCATGCACGGCCCGCAATGTATAATCGCCTGGCTTTTAGGCGCGTTACTTGCTTTTTTAGATGGATCGGTATGGGCTGAATTGGGGTCTAAGTGGCCCATGGCAGGCGGAAGCTATGTTTTCCTGCAAA